>JAESFX010000062.1_pt1 | contig 189725 bp, 167 predicted proteins | sample 9269501 | NCBI WGS metagenome assembly JAESFX01 (sample SAMN14515570, study PRJNA621655) | algae metagenome | isolation source: Desmonostoc geniculatum HA4340-LM1 and co-occurring heterotrophs from cave... | place: USA: Maniniholo cave, Kauai, Hawaii | collected 2009-07-28 | reverse complement strand
TGTAGCGCGACGATCTGGATGAGAGCGGCGCGTCAATCAGGATGAGAACTGATTGTCGCGGCGGATTGAGATTGGTGCTTTTGATTGTCGCTGGCAAGGTCAGCCGGATGGCTGCTCGTCTCCCGTCGGCGCTTGGTCGATGGTCTTGATTGTCGCGTAGGTCGGCGGTCTGCCTGCTCCGGTGCGACGCTGAACGGCGGCTCGGCGCCGGTAGCTCTCGACGTTCATTTCGAAGATCGTGGCGTGATGCACGAGCCTGTCGACGGCGGCGAGCGTCATGGCGGGGTCGGGGAAGATTCTGTTCCACTCGCCGAAGGGCTGGTTGGCGGTGATGAGGGTGGAACGGCGCTCGTAGCGGGAGCTGATCAGCTCGAACAGGACGGACGTCTCGGCTTGGTCCTTGGCGACGTAGGCGAGGTCGTCGAGGATCAGCAGGTGGTACTTGTCGAGCCGGGCGATGGCGGCTTCCAGGCAGAGCTCCCTGCGGGCGACCTGGAGCTTCTGGACGAGATCGGAGGTGCGGGTGAACAGCACGCGCCAGCCATTCTCGATCAAAGCCAGGCCGATCGCCGCGGCCAGATGGCTCTTGCCGCCACCTGGCGGACCGAACAGGATGAGGTTCGCGCCCTTTTCGAGCCAGCCGTCGCCGGAGCAGATCGCCATGACCTGGGCGCGCGAGATCATCGGCACGGCGTCGAAGGCGAAGCTGTCCAGGGTTTTGCCGGGAGGCAGGCGCGCCTCGCCGAGATGACGCTCGATGCGCCGCCGGTCTCGTTCGGCGATCTCGTGCTCGGCGAGCGCCGCCAGGAAGCGGGCAGCGGGCCAACCTTCTTTGTCGGCGCGCTGGGCGATGTCGTGCCAGTTCAGCTTGATGGCGGGCAGGCGCAGGTCGTTGAGGATGAGGGCCAGCCTCTGGGCGTCGATCGGGTGAGTGACCGGTGTCATGCGGCGGCTCCCGACAACAGCACGTCATAGACGGCGAGCGGAACGAGTTCGACGGTCACCACCGGCAGCGCGGCCGGGTCTGGCGCGAAGCGTCTTCGCAAGGCCGCCATGTCTGGAAGGCCATCGGCTGTCATCACGGAAGTGAGTATTTCGGCGAGCTCGGCTTCGCAGGCGCGCTCATGCGCCAGGGCGAGGAGATCGACCATCGTCCGGCAGGCGATGCGCTCGGGCAATCTTTCAACGAGGCGGTCGAAGGTGCGCCGATAGGCCTCCCGCGGGAACAGCCGGTCGCGATAGACCAGGTTGAGGAGCGCCATCGGCTTGCGGCGCAAGGCGTGGATGACGTGGCGATAATCGACGACATGGCCATGCTTGCCATTGCCGTGTGAGCGACCGCGCAGCAGCGTCATCAGCCTTGAGCCGCCGATGAAGACGTCGAGCCGGTCGTCATAGAGCCGAACCCTCAGTCGATGCCCGATCAGACGGGACGGGACAGAGTAGAACACTTTCCTTAAGGTGAAGCCGCTGCTGGAGGTGACGGTGACGATCGTCTCCTCGTAATCGCAGGTCCGGCGATCCGGCAGCATCTGGAGGTGGCCGCGTTCGGCGTCGATGCGGGCGGCATTGCGACGATTCTTGGCGGCGACGGTCTCATCGACGAAGCGCCGATATCCGGCGAGATCGTCGAAGTCGGCACTGGTGCGCAGCAGCAGGGCGTCGCGGATCGCGGCTTTGAGATGGCCATGGGCGCTCTCGACCGAACCGTTCTCATGGGCGACGCCGCGATTGTTGCGCGTCGGCGTCATGCCGTAATGAGCACACAAGGCGTCGTAGCGCCGCGTCAGATCGGACCTTGCATCGGCGTCGAGATTGCAGAACGCCGCCGACAGGCTGTCGCTGCGATGCTCGGCAGGGCTGCCTCCCAAAGCCCATAGGGCATTCTGCAACCCCTCGGCCAAGGCGACGTAGCTTTCGCCGCCCAGGATCACATGCGCCTGCTCGAAGCCCGACCAGGCGAGCCGGAAGTGATAGAGGCGATGGTCCAGCGCGACGCCGGCGACGCTGACGCCGAGATCGGCCATGTCGGTGAAGTCCGATAAACCCATCCGGCCGGGTTCGTGGGTCTGGCGGAAGATGACCTCCTGCTCCGGGCCATGAATGGCGCGCCAGGCACGGATGCGGCGCTCCATCGTGCGCCGGACGCCGGGGTCGAGATCGGGATGGCGTCGCCGCATCTCCTCGAAAATGCCGATCGGCCGAAGGCCTGGCGCCGAACGCAGCAGCGGCACGATCTCGTCGTCGAAGATTGACGCAAGAGGGTCAGGCCTGCGGCGGCCGCGAAGCCTCTCGCTTTGCGATGGCATGCGCGGATCGCCCGAGATCCGATACCCCGTCGCGGTGCTGAACCCGGCCTTCGCCGCCGCGATCGCGACGGCGTCGTTCTGTCGGAACTTCATGAAGAGCCTCATCTGGTGATCGGTGACGTGGCGGCCGGGCACGCAAGGTCTCCTCCATGTGAGGAGACAGCTTGCGGCAGCCGGCCGGCCGCGATCATCAGCGACGACGCTCCGAAAGAAGCTCGCCTCCGTTGGGGGGCACGACAGCTACGGGCTACGCCCTACGCTGCCGCGCCCCCCAACGATTCTCACCTTGATTGTCGCGCATCTCGCATCGTGATTGTCGCGTCGCATGATTTAGCCAAGCGGTTCTACGCACTCGCGGATTCGGGACGAATGAGTAAAGCCGAGCTTGTCGAATTGCAGCCCAAATTGTTCGCCGGACTCAAGCTGCTACAGTTTTTGCGATGATTGATTCGGCCAATCGCAAAAAGCGCGCAGCACAAAGGCCGCCGCGCAGGATCACGCCCGACTATCTGAGGCGCGCCGCCAAGCACTATCTCGAACGTTACGCCGCGCCGGCCGCGCAATTGCGCCGCGTGCTGGCGCGCAAGGTCGCGACGAGCTGCCGGCATCATGGCGAGGAGCCGGGCGCATTCGAGGCCATGCTCGACGAGGTCATGGCGACCTGCGTGTCGTCGGGGCTGGTCGATGACCGGCGCTTCGCCGAAGGGCGGGCGGCGAGCTTGCGCCGGCGCGGCCAGTCCTCGCGCATGGTCGCGGCGAAACTCTCGGCCAAGGGCGTGGGACGCGAGCTTGCGGCGCAGGCGAGCGCCATGGAGGCCGACGACGAACTCGCCGCCGCCCGGATCGCGGCGAAGCGCAAGCGGCTCGGCCCATGGGCGAGGGGAGATCGCATTGCGTCGCGCCAGAAGGATCTGGCCGCCATGGCGCGGGCCGGCTTTCCGATGACGATCGCCCGCGCCGTGATCGATAGCGCGGGCGAGGAGGGTGTCTGAACCGATGCCGATGGCGCCGGCTCAGTCCAGCTTGACCTTGGCTTCTGCGACGACCTTGCCCCAGCGCGCGACCTCGGAGGTCACGAACTTCCCGAACTCGGCGCCGGTCAAAGTCGGTATCGGCGAGCCGTTCTTGTTCCAGGCGTCGGCGATCATCTTGGCCTTGAGGGCGGTGGCGACCTCGGCCTGCATCTTGGTGACGATCGCGGCCGGCGTGCCCTTCGGCGCCCAGAGCGCGTACCAGGTCGAGACCTCGTAGCCTTCGAGCCCGGCCTCCTTGGCCGTCGGCACATCGGGAATGGCCGGCGAGCGCGCAGGCGCAGCGACGGCCAGACCGCGCAACGCGCCGCTCTGGATCTGGGGGGCGGAGGTGCCCAGCCCGTCGAACATCAGATCGACCTGGCCGGCGACGAGATCCTGCATGGCGGGTCCCGCGCCGCGATAGGGCACATGCGTCAGGTTGGTCTTGCTCGCCAGCTTGAACAGTTCTCCGGCGAGATGGTGCGTCGTGCCGTTGCCGGCCGAGGCATAGTTCAGCTTGTCGGGGTTCGCCTTGGCGAAGGCGATCAGCTCGGCCAGCGTCTTGGCCTGCACCTTGCCCGGGTGGACGGCGATGACCTGCGGCGGCTGGGCGATCACCGCCACCGGCATGAAATCGGTCTCGATATTGTAGTCGAGCTTCGGATAAAGCGACGGCGCGATGGTGTGATGCGCGGCGCCGACGAAGAAGGTGTAGCCGTCGGGCGCGGCCTTGGCGGCGGCCGATGCGCCGACAGTGCCGCCCGCGCCGGCGCGGTTCTCGATGATGATGCGCTGGCCGAGCTGCTGCTCGAGCTGCGCCGCGATCGGGCGGGCGAAGGCGTCGGTGCCCCCGCCGGCCGGGAAGGGCACGATGAAGGTGATGTTCCTCTGCGGCCAGGCTTGGGCGAAAGCCGGCGCGCCCGCAATGGCGGCGAGACCTGTTGCGGCGGCAAGCATCAAGATACGACGAGACGCGATCATGCGATAAAGTCCTCCCGGAACCATTCGAACAGGCTCTTGGCGGCCTTTCGATCAGGACAGGCCGATCGGCCTGATGGTTGCAAATAGGACATTCCGGGAGCCAAATGGCAAGCCGGCAGAGACCTCGACATGGGAATGAGACTGTTGCCTTCAGCTCGCCGTCTCGTCGGTCGCCGTGTCGCATGAGCCGCCTCGACAGCTTCATCCGTCGCCTCGAAGCCCAGCGCCTCGTCCTGAACTGGGCGGGCCGGCAGATCGCGGAGCGTCAGGGCCTCGTTCTGGAGCTCGGGCTCGGCAACGGCCGGACCTATGATCATCTGCGCGCGATCCTGCCGGGGCGGGCGATCCACGTCTTCGAGCGCAAGCTGAGCGTGAACCCGCGCTCCATGCCTCCAGCCGAAATGCTCGTGCTGGGAGACATGAGGGAGACGCTGCCGGCCTTCGCCTTGCGGCATGGCCGAGGCGCCGCGCTCATCCATGTCGATGCGACCACCGGCGTGCCCGAGCGTGACCGCGTCGAGCTGGCGTGGCTGCCGGGCCATGTCGCGGCGCTGGCGGCGGACGGGGCGCTGGTCATCGCGGGGGCGGCGCTGGAGCATCCGACGCTGACGCCGACGGCGCTGCCTGAAGCCGTGCCGGCCGAACGCTATTTCGCTTATCGAAGGCAGGGAGAGACGACGGGCTGACGCGAAGGGCGATGGCTGGTGACGTCCGCGACTGGCGATGCGAAAGCCGGGGGCATCATCAGAAACAGCCCGGCCCCAACATCCATGATTCGCATAAGACATATTATGGAACCAAAAGCGATGCCAAGATCGATCCAGACGGCTTGACGAGCGTCAGGCCGCGACTGTCATGCCGTCATGCGCCACATCAATTCCGTCCGGCATCCGCTTGCAAAGGCTCGCATAATCGAGATCGCTATGGAGATTGGTGAGGATCGCGCGGCGCGGCTTCAACTCGGCGATCAGCGCGAGCGACTGGCTCAGATTGAAATGGCTCGGATGCGGCGTCTCGCGCAGGCAGTCGAGGATGAGCAGATCGAGACCGGCCATGGCCGCCTTGGCGGCAGGCGGCGCGAAACTGACATCGGGCAGATAGGCCAGATCGTCGAAACGGAAGCCGAGCGACTCGTAGCCCGGCCCATGCTCGACCGCGAAAGGTTCGGCCGCGATCTCGCCGCCAGCCCCAGTGATCGTCAGTGACCGACCCGCGCTCAGCGAGCGCAATTCGAGGATCGGCGGATAGAACGAGCCCGGCGGCGTCTCGAAGATGTAGCCGAAGCGCCGCATCAGCGTGTCCGCCGTGCGGGCGTCGGCATGGACCGGGACCTTGCGGCGCATATGCAGCACCAGCGCGCGCATGTCGTCGATGCCATGGGTATGGTCGGCATGGTCGTGACTGTAGAGCACCGCGTCGAGATCGCGGATGTCGGCGTCGATCAGTTGCTCGCGCAGATCGGGCGATGTGTCGACGATGAGCCTCGTCGCGCCGGCCGCGCCGCTGCGCTCGACCAGGATCGAGCAGCGCCTGCGGCGGTTCTTCGGCTCGGCGGGATCGCAGGCGCCCCAACCGGAACCCGGTCGCGGCACGCCGCCAGACGAGCCGCAGCCGAGGATCGTGACTGTCAGCGCCATCCCGACCGCCGCCTCAGGCGACAGCCGCGAGCGGCGCGGCGTTGTCCATCTTCCAGTAGCAGCGGCGGGCGTTGGCGGTAGTAATGGCCGCGATCCCGGCGAAATCGAGCCCAAGCGTCTGCCCTAGAACCTTCGCCGTTTCAACGACATAGGCCGGTTCGTTGCGCTTGCCCCTGAATGGCACGGGCGCGAGATAGGGCGCGTCGGTCTCGACCAGAAGCCGGTCCCGCGGCACGAGCCGGGCGATCCGGCGCATCTCGTCGGAGGTCTTGAAGGTCAGGATTCCGGAGAACGAGACGTAAAAGCCCAGTTCGACGCCGGTCATGGCCAGCGCCTCGCCGGCGGTGAAGCAGTGCAGGATCGCCGGGAACGCGCCCTTGGCGCTCTCCTCGCGCAGGATAGCGATCATGTCGTCATCGGCCTGGCGGGCATGGATGACCAGCGGCAACTGCGTGATGCGGGCGGCGGCGATGTGGGTGCGTAACCCTTGCGCCTGCGCCTCGCGCGGGCTCTTGTCGTAATGGTAGTCGAGGCCGGCCTCGCCGATCGCGACGCAACGCGGATGCGCCGACAGCGCCACGAGCCGTTCGGCCGTGACGTCCAGTTCCTCATGCGCCTGATGGGGATGCGTGCCGACGCTGCACCAGACGGACGCAAAGCGCTCCGCGATTCCGGCATAGGTCTCGAAGCGCGCGACCCGGGTCGAGATCGTCACCATGCGGGTCACGCCGGCGGCCTCGGCGCGCGCGACATAAGCCGGCAACGCCTCGGCGAAGTCCGGAAAATCGAGATGGCAATGCGTGTCGATCAGCATCAGCCATTGGCCTCGGGCTGAACCTCGGGCTCGACATAGCGCGGGAAGACGCCGCTCGGGGCCGGCAGGACCGTGCCGCTGACCAAACGACCGCCCTCGCCCAGCGCCGCGAAGCTGCGGGCCTCGGACGCGACGCCGAGCAGATCGAGCAGCCTGGCCATGGCCTCGGGCATCACCGGCTGGACCAGGATCGCGACCTGCCGCAGCACCTCGATCGTGACATAAAGCACGGTGTCGCGGCGCGCCGGGTCGGTCTTGGTCAGCCGCCACGGCTCATTGGCGGCGAAATAGCGGTTCGCCTCGGCGATCAGCGCCCAGAGGTCGGCGAGCATGACATGCAAGGCGAAATCGGCCATGGCGGCGCGCGCCTTGGTCAAAGACGCGTCGGCCTGGGCCAGCATGGCGAGGTCGCTTTCGGTCAGCGTGCCGCGGGAAGGCGCCCTGCCCTCGCAGTTCTTGGCGATCATCGAGAGCGAGCGCTGCGCCAGATTGCCGAGGTCGTTGGCGAGGTCGGCGTTGATGCGCCCGACGATCGCCTCATGACTGTAATTGCCGTCCTGCCCGAAGGAGACCTCGCGCAGGAAGAAATAGCGGAGCTGATCGACGCCATAGACATCGGCCAGTTTGAAGGGATCGACGACGTTGCCGAGCGACTTCGACATCTTCTCGCCCTTGGTGAGCAGGAAGCCATGGCCGAAGACGCGCTTGGGCAGGGGCAGGCCCGCCGACATCAGGAACGCCGGCCAGTAGACCGTGTGGAAGCGGACGATGTCCTTGCCGATGATGTGGATGTCGGCCGGCCAGTAATGGGCGCGCGGGTCGTCGGCGTTCGGGAAGCCCGTGCCGGTGACGTAGTTGTTCAGCGCGTCGACCCAGACATACATCACATGCTTCGGGTCGCCCGGCACCGGCAGGCCCCAGTCGAAGGTGGTGCGGCTGATCGAGAGGTCTTCCAGCCCGCCTCTGACGAAGGAGACGATCTCGTTTTTCCTGGTCTCCGGCGAGACGAAATCCGGAACCTCGGCATAGAGGCTCAAGAGCTTGTCCTGGTAGGATTTCAGCCTGAAGAAATAGCTCTCTTCCTCGACCCATTCGACCGGCGTGCCCTGCCCGCCGAGCCGCGTGCCGTCTGGCAGAAGCTTCGTCTCCTCCTCGCCGTAGAAGGCCTCGTCGCGAACCGAATACCAGCCGGAGTATTTGGCGAGGTAGATGTCGCCATTGGCCTCCATCCGACGCCAGAGTTCCTGCGTCGAGGGCAGGTGATCGGCGTCGGTTGTACGGATGAAGCGGTCGAACGAGCAGTCCAGACGCTGCGCCATCTTCTCGAAACGCCGGGCGATGCCATCGACATAGGTTTTCGGATCGAGCCCGGCGGCAGCCGCGGTGCGCTGGACCTTCTGGCCGTGCTCGTCGGTGCCGGTCATGGCGAAGACGTCGTAGCCGTCGAGCCGCTTGAAGCGCGCGATCGCGTCCGACGCCACCATCTCGTAGGCGTGGCCGATATGCGGCGGCCCGTTGGTGTAATGGATCGCGGTCGTCAGGTAGAATTTTTGGGCCGTGGCCATGGTCTGTCCGAAGGCTTGGTCTCAGCAAGGCTTGGCGCTTCACGCTGCGCGCGAGCGGGCGACCGCGTCCGACAGGTCATGAAACATCGTCATTACGAGCGGGCGGCGGTCGAGATTGTAGGTCTCGACTTCGCGGGCCGCGCGCGAGAGCTTGTCCCATACCTCCGCCAGCGGTGCAAGGCGCGCCGCCCCGGCCCCCGCATGCGCGTGGAGATGGGCGCTGAGCCAGGCCTGCACGGTCTCGATCATGATCAGGAAGTCGCCCTCCCCGGCCTTGCCGGCGACATCCTCGGCCAGAGCCAGCAGGCCGGGGATGTCGAGGCCGGGCAGCGCGTCGAGCCTTGCCCGAACCGCCTCGACCAGCGCCAGCGTCTCGGGCGCGACATAGGTCAGCGCGCGCCTGACCGAGCCCTCCGACAATCTGGCTGCGCGCGGCAACGCCGAGGCGTCGAACGGGCCGCCCATCCGCTCCAGCGCAGTCAGCCCGGCCTGCGCGACCGCGTCCTCGGGGAGCGTGGAAAAGCCCAGCAGCCGGCAGCGCGAGCGGATCGTCGGGAGCAACCGGCCGGGCGCATGCGAGACGATCAGGAAGAGCGCGCGCGGCGGCGGCTCCTCCAGCAGCTTCAGGAAGGCGTTGGCCGAGGGCCGGTCCATGTCCTCGACGCAGTCGACGATGCAGATGCGCCAGCCGCCTTCGGCCGCGCTGGACCCGAAGCGATCGAGCACGCGGCGCACGAAGCCGACCGGGATGTTGCCGGTGTAGCCCTTGCCATCGGGCTTGGGGCCACGTTTCAGCACATGCAGATCGGGATGGGACTGCGCCATCACCCTGCGGGTGGCCGGGTCCTGCTCCGGCATGGCGAGATCCCGCGCATCCCGCGCGCGAGCGACAGGGTCGCCCGCCGCCAGCATGAAGCGGGCGGCGCGATAGGCGAAGCTCGCCTTGCCGACGCCTTCGGGCCCGCCGAGCAGCCAGCCATGATGCATGCGCCCCGAACGCAGCGCGGCGAGGAAGGCCTCTTCCCGTGCCTCGTGACCGATCAGCGCCAGCGTCTCGCGCGGATGCGGGGCGCTTGGCAGGCGGTCGGGCTCGTCGCTGGTCTGGAGCATCAGGCGTCGATCTTCATCAGACGGAATGTGGGATTGGCAGCCGCTCTGATAGCGCGTCCCACGCCGCCTGCGCCAGCGCGTCCGGCGGCAAAGCGGCGTCGAGCACGACGCAGCGCGCCGGCTCCTCTTCCGCGATGGCGAGATAGGCCTGCCGCAGGCGCGCGTGAAAATCGATCGCCTCGCTCTCGAAACGGTCGGTCGCCTCGCCGGGCCGGCGGCGGCTAGCGGCGCGCGCCAGCCCGGCCGCGGGGTCGAGATCGAGGATCAGGGTCAGATCGGGCGCGAGCCCGTCGATCGTGACCTGCTCGAGCTCGTCGAGAAGGTCGGGCTCGATCCTGCCGAGCGCGCCCTGATAGACCCGCGTCGAATCGATGAAGCGGTCGCAGATCACCCAATCGCCCCGCGCCAGGGCCGGCCGGATGCGGCGATCGATATGGTCGATGCGGGCAGCCGCGAACATCAGCGCCTCGACGAAGGGGCCGTGGCGCTTGACCTGACCGGACAGGATCGTCTCGCGAATGGCCTCCGCCTTGGGCGAGCCGCCGGGCTCGCGCGTCAGATCGACCTTCAGCCCGCAGGCCTGCAGGCGATCCGCGAGCGCGCGCGCCAGCGTCGATTTGCCGGCCCCCTCGCCGCCTTCCAGCGTGATGAAACGCCCCGCCGACACGCCGCTCAGCTTCGCCCCAGCGCCTTGCGGATCCAGCCTGTCGAGACCTCCAGCAGCGCATCGAGCGCGCGCTGCTGCAGCGTGCCGGGCGCGACCGCTTCGGCGGCGTAGAGCGGGATGTCGAGCGTCTTGACGTCGCCGCGCGTCACCAGCAGCCGGCCGATCTCGGCGCCCTCCTGCACGGGCGCGGTCAGCGGTCCACGGTAGACGATGCGGGCGCTGACCCGGTCGCCGCTGCCGCGCGGCAGAAGCAGGCTCACAGGCCCCCTGGCGCGCAAGGAAACCCGGCCCTTCTCGCCGCCGAACACGCTGGCCTCGCCGACGATCTCGCCCGCGCCGAAGATGCGGCGCGGCTCGAAGGCGCGGAAACCCCATTCGAGGAGTTTTCGCGATTCCTGAGCCCGGTCGCGCGCGTTCTTCAGGCCGTTGACGACGACGATCAGGCGCTGGCCGTTCTGCACGGCCGATCCGACCAGGCCGTAGCCGGATTCGTCGATATTGCCGGTCTTGAGCCCGTCCGCGCCGATCTCCATGGTCAGGAGCGGGTTGCGGTTCTGCTGCCTGATCTTGTTCCAGGTGAACTCGCGCTGGCCGAACATTTTATAGAGGTCCGGATAGGTCCTGATGATGTGGTCCGAAAGCCGCGCCATTTCGAGGGCCGTGACCTTCTGCTGCGGATCGCCCATGCCGGTCGAATTGCGGAAGACCGATTTCGTCAGGCCGAGCGCCCTCACCCGCTCCGTCATCAGCCGGGCGAAGCTCGCCTCGTCGCCCGCCACGGCCTCCGCCAGCGCGATCGAGGCGTCATTGCCGGACTGGACGATGATGCCCTGCAGGATGTCCGACAGCTTCACGCGGCTGTTGAGCTGCGCGAACATGGTCGAGCCGCCGGAGACGCCGCCGCCCTTGCGCCAGGCGTTCTCCGAGATGCCGATCTCTGTGTCGAGCGTCATGCGCCCCTGCGCGATCTCCTCGAAGGCGACCAGCGCGGTCGCGATCTTGGCGATGCTGGCCGGGGCCATCAGCTCGTCGGCGGCCTTCTCGTAAAGGACGGCGCCGCTGGCTGCGTCCATCAGCACGGCATAGGGCGCGGCGGACTGGAAGCTCTGGGCCGTTGCCGCGGGCGCTGTCAGGCAGGACGCGAGCAACCCGACAACAGCCGAAAGAAGCCGCGCCAGCCTCAGCGGCCTGAAACAGGTCATCGGATGGCCGGCACGCTTACTCATGCCGCGATCAGAAGCAGAGAGATGCGAGGCCGGTCAAGCCTCGCGCGCTTCAATTTCGCGACAGCGGCTGCAGAGTCTGCGGAACGAGATCGCGGGCCAGCGGATGCGATTTCGAAAAACGCTCGGCAGGCGCGCGTTCCGGCGCGGCAAAGAGGCTGGCGACAGTGGTGCGGGTCGGCGGCAGCGTGTTCCGCAGCGTCGACGGGATCACGACCGGCGTTCCTGCGTTGGCGATGGTGTCGAGGTCGAACGGCCGGCTCGGCGGCAGCGGAGCGGCCCTGACGGGCGTTCCGCCGGCAGGAACGGTCGAAACCAGCGTCGCTTCAAACGGCGTCGACGGCGCGATCGCGCGGACAGGCTCGGCATAGGCCTGAGCAACGGGCTGCTGACGCTGGACCGGGGCTTCGTCGAGATCGGCGCTCCGAGAGCGCGACGGCGCGACATCGACAGAGCTTGCGACCATCGTGCGGGCGCTCGTTCCCGGTATGGCCGCAGGCTGGCCGTCGGTGCGAAGCGTCGCGAGCAGCAGCTTGTCGTCGGAGCCGCCGAGCGACGCCTGGCCGAGATATTCCATCCTGATCCGCGCCGTGCCGAGATGGCGGAAGGCGAGCGCGTCGGCCGTGCGCTGCGACACGTCCATGATGCGGCCGCCGTGATAAGGGCCGCGATCGTTCACCCGCACGATGATCGAGCGGCTGTTGAGGACGTTGGTGACGCGCGCATAGGCCGGCAATGGCATCGTCGGATGCGCCGCGCTGATGCCGAAGCGATCGTAAACCTCGCCATTGGCGGTGCGGCGGCCGTGGAAAGCCTCGCCATACCATGACGCGGTGCCGACGGAGGTATAGCCGACCGGCTTGTCATAGGGCGTATAGCGCTTGCCGGCGATGGAATAGGACTTGCCGATGAGCTGGCGTCCGCCGCCCTTGGGCACATCCTCGCCCTCGGCGACCACGCGCGGGCTGGCCGTGCCGTATTTCGGATGCGAGAACGCGCCGATTTCCTTGGATTTGCCGCCGCGGCGGGCGACCTGCTCATTGGCGCAATTGGCGAGAAACAGCCCGGCAAGGGCGACGCAGCCGAGCTTGGCTGCGCGGGCGGCGATGCGGTCTTCGGTCGGAACGCCGGCGGGGGCCGGAGCGGGGCTGGAAACGTTCGGGGCCGAGGAGCGTTCGCCGCGCATCATTCCATCGTTCCGCTATTCGCGCCGAAAACCGCTGTGTCGGCAAAGCCGCGGGAGCGGCGAAACCGAAGTTTTCGGACAATCCGATTAAGGGATCGTTAAGGCGCGGCCCGATCGAGGCCACACACTTAACAGCTCCGACATCGCCCTTGAGCGGTCACAAAGGTGTCGGAAATGCGGCAGGTGTCAAGGAGCCGCGCGGGCGTGGGAATTTTGCGGAAGCGCGTGGCTTTCGCGCAACGAAAACGGGCCCGCTTTCGCGAGCCCGTCGAAATGCGTTTGAAACAGATAATTCAGGGTAAAAAGCGTCGGCGCGAATGCTCAGTTTCCGATGCGGGCGATGCCGGTGTCGCCATTGTCCTGGACCCATTTGACCTTGTTTCCGCCGAGATCGGTCAGGGTGAAGCAGATGGTCTTGCCGTCATACCAGGTTTCCCATTGCTGGCAGAGATTGTTGCCGCGCACCCACCAGCGTCCCTTGTCAGTGGGCTTGAGGAAGCGACCGAGCCCGATCGCCTCGCCCGAGCCGTCGACCTGTCCGTCGGGGCGATAATAGAGCGGAAACTCGCCGCCGATCGGCGCGGCCAGATAAATCCGCTTGCCCGAGACGAGTTGCTTGATGGCGTCGCCCTCCACAGGCGTGTTGGCGAAGGCTCCGCCAGCCGACACGACCAGAAGCGCGCCCACGGCGCTCGACATCATCGACCTGTTCATCGTCTTGCCGCCTGCTTTTTCCATGAGCCTATTACGGCGCGGGCACGCGCCTGGATGCGCTGTATCAACGAGGCGCAGGGGCGGAAGGTCCAGGCGCGACGGCCATCTCACACGGATGTGATGGCAAGGCCTGCGCGTCAGCGGGCGTCGCCGAAGCCGAGGAATTCGAGGATCGCCCTGGTCTGGGCAGCGACCATCGCGGCGCCGCCGGCATGGCGACAGCCGATGGCGGCGGCGGCCTTGAGCAGCGGCGTTTCGGGTTTCGTCACGATGTCGACGACCGCGGTGCGTGAGGCGAGGCCGGCGATGTCGATGGCGACGCCGTCCCCGGCCGCCATTCCCACCGGGGTCGCGTGGACCAGCAGGTCGAGGCCGGCGACGTCGAACCGGCCCGCCGTCGGCGCGAGCGACCCGGTCGCCGCGACGCGCCGCGAGAGGCTGGCCGCCTTCCCCTCGTCCCGGTCGATGACGGCGAGGCTTGCGACCCCTGCATCGGCCAGGGCGAAGGCGATGGCCGCGCCGGCCCCGCCTGCGCCGACGAGGCCGACCTTCATTCCGCGTGGCGAGAGCCCGAGACCCTCGACCGCCCCGATGAGGCCCACGCCGTCGAATATGTCGCCGATCCAGCGTCCGTCGGAGGTTCGCCTCGCCGCATTGACCGCCCCGACCGCCCGGGCGCGGACGCTGATCTCGTCCAGCAGCGGCATCAGCCGCTCCTTGTAGGGCATCGTGACGACGAGCCCATCGAGGTTGGCGATCGTCATCACGCCGACGATGGCGGCGTCGAAATCCTCCTGCCGGAGATGGAGCGGCGCCAGAACGGCGTCATGCCCACCCGCTGCGAGCCTCGGATTGAAGTTTTGCGGCGATCTCGCGTGAAGAACCGGATCGCCGAGGAAGCCGAGAAGCCGCGTGGCGCCGCTGATCGGAGAGTTGGGAGCATCCGGATGCGTCATGGCGGCCCTTCGCGGCAGCAGACAAGAAAATCGGGCGTCCGTCATGAGGCGGGCGGCGGCCCGGACGATGCCCGGATGACGAGCTCGGCCTCGGCCTCCAGCGGGACGAAATAGTCGCGCTTCTCGAGCCGCGCGATCAGTACACGCGCGGCGATGCGGCCGATCTCGGCGCTGGGCACGCGCACGGTCGTGACCGGCACAGGCAGATGGCTCATGATCTCGATGTCGTCGTAGCCGACGATCGAAAGATCCTCGGGCAGCCGCAATCCCATCGACAGGGCTTCGAGAACCGCGCCGACGGCCAGATGCGCGTTGCCGCATACCACGGCGGTCGGCCTCGGATCGGTCTGGATCACGCGCCGGAACAGGCTGCGCCCTTCCGCGACCGACCACTCGCCCATGGCGAAATGCTGCGGCCGGACGGCGAGGCCGCGCAGAGCCAGCGCATGCCGCATGCCCTCCAGGCGCGCGGTGGCGCGATCGTTGTTGCGCGTGGATTGCGCGATGACGCCGAAGCGGACATGCCCCAGATCGGCGAGATACTCGGTCATCATCACAAGCGCCTTGTGATTGTCGGGCCCGATGCATGTCCCCAGCGTCTCGCGGTCGAAGACGAAGGTGTTGACGAACGGCATCTGCCGCTGCGCCAGCAGCGGTTCGAGCTCGGGATGATGGATCTGGCCGACCAGGATCAGGCCATCGACGCCGCGTTCGACGAATTTGCGAACCTGGCGCAGCTCGAGCTCGGGCTCGTATTCGGAACAGGCCAGCAGAAGCGTGTAGCCGGCCTTCGACAGCTCCGACTGAATGGCGTGCGTGGCATGGGCGAAGTCGCCGATCGAGAGCGCGGGGAACACCGCCCCGATCGTCTGGGACCGACGCGTGCTCAGCGCGCGGGCCGCGCCGTCAGGGACCCAGCCCAGCGCCTTGACGGCCACGGCGATGCGCTCGCGCAGGTCTTCCGACACCACGTCGGGGTTGTTGATCGCGCGCGAGACGGTCGCGGTGGACACGCCCGCCAGGCGCGCCACCTCGCGCAGGCCGACGCTGCGCCCGCTCTCGCCCAAGGGCCGGCCCGGACCATCCACGGGTGCGTTTCGTGCCATCCTCGGTCTGGCCATCGGCTGCGTGCGCTCCTGAAGCCGGCTCATGCGAACTGGTGTTTCGCGAGCCCGTATTGAAGCCGGTAGATGCCACAATCGCGCGATTCCAGATATCCGCCGGCGATGCCCGCGAGCACTGAAGCCGCGGCGCGCCGCGCCAGCGCCGTCTCCAGCGGAGCGAGGTCGGCCGCTTCGACGAGAAGGATCCAGTCCGCCGTCTGATCGGGCTGGCTTCGCAGATTCTTCTCCGCGGTCTGGCCGCCACCGCCGCCCTGCCCTTCCAGAAGATGGACCGCGACGATCGAGGCCGCCTCGTCCAATCCCGCCAGCACCGGCTGCATCGCCTGCAGGAACTCGATACGCCCGCCCTCGGCGCGCAGCCGCAGCGTGGCGATGAAGCCGCCATCGCCGATCCCGCGGCTGTCGGCGACCGAGCAGATCGTCCGGGAGGTGTCGGAAAAATGCCTCACCACCGACTTCGTCCAGTCCGACGGCGCGTTCAGGCGCGCGACATAGTCCGGCGAGGCGAGCACCGCCGGCGAGGTCGTCTCGTAGAAATTGAAATATTTCGGCGCCCCGCGCTCGGCGACGTAGCGGCGCCCCCGCAGGAAACCGGGAACGGCGACCCGCTCCGGAATATGCTCCCGCATATGCCAGGCGACGAAATCCGCCTCGGCCTCCGCGGCGATCCCGTTCCAGATCGCCAGCACGCCCTCGCCCGCCAAAGCCACGCCTCTTCTCCTCCCTCAGACCCGATGCAGGTTCAGCCCGCCGCCGACATCGATGTGAATGCCCGTGGCATAGGGAATCGCGCCGCCCGCGAGGGCGGCCACCGCGCGTCCGACCTCGGAAGGCTCGCCCCAGCGGCCCATCGGAATTCCGCCGGCCGCCACCAGCGCATCGTATTTTTCGGTGGCCGGGGCCGTCATCGCCGTGCGGATCACGCCCGGGCGGACCTCGAAGACGGCGATGCCGTCGCCCGCCAGCCGCGCGGCGAACAGCTTCGCCATCATCGCGACGCCGGCCTTGCTGATGCAGTAATCGGCCCGGTTCTCGCCGACGATCTCGGCGTTGGCCGAGCCGATGAAAATGATCGAGGCCGGCCCGCTCCCCGCTGCGGCGAGCCGCCGGCGGGCGAAGGCCTGGGTCAGGAAGAAGCCGGCGCGCAGGTTGACGGCGAGCGTCCGGTCGTAGCTTTCCGGGCCGAGATCGAGCAGATCGCCACGCTGGAGCGAGGTGACGCCGGCGTTGTTGACGAGGCAGTCGGGCTCTCCCAACTCATCGGCGACGCGCTGCAGCAGGGCAGCGTGGCCGGCGATATCGGCCACGTCGCAACGGTAGAAGGCGCCACGCACGCCGGATTCGTCGGCTGGCGAAGCTGCCTCCAGGCTGACCCGCGCCACGACGAACCCGGCCTGTTCGAGGGCCAGCGCAATGGCCAGTCCGATGCCCTGGCCGGCGCCCGTGACGATCGCGACGCGGCTCACGCGCCCGGCCCGCGACGGAACGCCGGCTGGCCGGAACCGGAAAGCGGGAGGCTGCGGCTGCTTGACATGGTCGGTTCCAAATCTCTATGCAATCGGTTACAAATCTGCGGCCGAAAGTCAATTCGACGGCGTGCGTGATGGGCAGGAGCGGCGTCATGAAGGTGATCAGCGCAGGCGAGGCGGCCACCCTCATCGAGCCCGGCGACAGCATTCTGGTCAGCGGCTCGGGCGGCGGGCATTGCGTGCCGGAAGCGATTCTGGAGGCCATCGAGGCGCGCTTTCTCGAGACCGGCGGTCCGCGCGACCTCTGCCTGATCCACGCCGTCGGCATCGGCGACCGCAAGCTCAAGGGCGCGGCCCGCTTTCGTCATCCCGGCATGCTCAGGCGCAGCATCACCGGCGCGCTGGTGGATTCACCGCCGCTGATCGAGCTCGCGCAGAAGGATCTGATCGAGTCCTATACGCTGCCGCAGGGCGTGATCGCGCAGATGACGCGCGAGATCGCGGCCGGGCGGCCCGGGCTCATCACCAAGACGGGCCTTCACAGTTTCGTCGACCCGCGCCAGAGCGGCGCGCGCCAGAGCCCGAGCGCGCGCGAAGATCTGGTCGAACTGCTGACGATCGGCGGCGAAGAGTGGCTCCGGTTCAAGCCCTTCCCGCTCGACGTCGTCCTGCTGCGCGGCACGACAGCCGACGAGGACGGCAACATCACGATGGAGCAGGAGGCCGTGCCCGGCGAGATGCTGTCATCGGCGCAGGCAGGCAGGCGGCTCGGGGCCGCGGTCGTGGTCCAGGTCAAGCGGCTCGCCAGGCGCGGGACGCTGCCCCAGCGAGGCGTCAGGATTCCCGGAGTCCTCGTCGACTATGTCGTCGTCGACGAGAACCAGCGCCAGACCTACTGGAGCGACTATAATCCCAGCTATTCTGGAGAGATGCGTATCCCGCTCGAAGGCCTGAGGCGGCTGCCCTTCAACGAGCGCAAGATCGTGGCGCGCCGGGCGGCGATGGAAATCTCTCCGGGCGCCATCTGCAATCTCGGCGCGGGAATTTCGACAGGCGTTTCCGCCGTGGCGGCCGAGGAGGGCTTTCTCGACGAGATCGTCCTGACCAACGAGCAGGGCTTCATCGGCGGGGCGCCGCTGACGGGACCGGATTCCGGCGCCGCCCAGAACTACGACGCGATGGTCGACCAGCCCTACCAGTTCGACTTCTACGATGGCGGAGGGCTGGACATCGCCTTCCTGTCCTTCGCCGAGGTCGACGCGGCGGGCGACGTCAATGTCAGCCGCTTCGGCGACACCATCGTCGGCATCGGCGGCTTCGTGAACATCAGCCAGAACGCGCGCAAGGTCGTGTTCAGCGGCACATTCACTGCCGGCGGGCTGCAGATCGCCACGGTGGACGGCCAGTTGCGGATCCTGCAGGAAGGCCGCAGCCGGAAGTTCGTCAGCAGCGTCGAGCAGATCTGCTACAATGGCGCGTTCGCCCGCAGCCAGGGCCGCGTCGCGGTCTTCGTCACCGAGCGGGCGGTGTTCCGGGTCGGCGAGAATGGGCTGGAACTGTGCGAAATCGCGCCCGGCATCGATCTCGAGCGCGACATCATGGCCCATATGGCGTTCCGCCCGGCGATCGCGCCCGACCTGAAGTCGATGGATCTCCGGCTGTTCGCGTCCGAGCCGATGGGCCTGAAGACGGATGTGACGGCGCGGGGATCGCAGGCGCGCCAGCCGAGGCGGATGCTGCGGCCGAAGACCGGCTCCCGGCAGGCGATCCCGGCCTGAACCTCGGCTCAGCCGGCCGTGCCTGCGCTCTCGAGGCCGGCGACGAGCGCCGCCAGGGTTTCGAGCGTGGGCGTCGGCACGCCGGCGGCGCGTCCGCGCGCCATCACGGACAGATAAATAGCCTCGACCTCGCTTGGCCGGCCGGCCTCGATGTCCCGGCGCATGCTCGTCTTGTTGCGCGCCGCGCCGCTGCCGACGATGCCCTCGAAGATTTCGTAGCGGCTGGCTTCCGGCAGGACGACGCCGCAGGCCGCGGCGACGGCGGCCGCCTCGTCCATCGCCCGCCGCGCCACCGCCGCCAGCGGGGGCAGGCTGGCCACCCCGCCGATCGTCAGCCCGGTCAGGCCGCTGGTCGCCGACATGGCGACGTTCAGCATCAGCTTGCGCCATTTCTCGGAGACGATGTCGGCGCTGGCGGTAGTCGCCACGCCGCCGCCGCTCAGCAGCCGCGACAACGCGACTGCGCGCTGCGAGAGGCCGCCCGCCATCTCGCCGACCAGCGTCGGCAGCGCGGCGTAGTTTCGCACCACGCCCGGCCCCTCGAGCGTCGCGCCCAGCGAGGTCAATCCTCCCAGCACCGCCCCGGCTCCCAGAACGGAGGCCATGATCTCCTCGTTGCCGAGCCCGTTCTGGAAGCTGACGGCAAGGCCGCCTTTCCGCATGAGGGGCAAGACGAGGCGCGACAGCGCGAGCGTCGCGTGCGCCTTGCACTGCATCAGCACGATGTCGACCTGCGCGATCCGCGACGGTTCGGTTTCGGCGCCGACCCTGATGAAGCGGTCGCCGCCCTCCCCCACCATATGCAGGCCGCGTTCGCGGATGGCCGCGACGTGCTCCGCGCGCCGGGCGAACAGGGTGACGCGCAGGCCGTTCTCCGCCAGCAGGCCGCCAAACAGGCTGCCCATCGCGCCGGCGCCGGCTATCAGGACATGGGGGCTTTGATTTTCCATCGCGTTCCCGCCTGGCCGCGGCTGACCTGTCGCCGATCGCATCACAGCCGATGTCGGCCGCGATGTAAACGGCTACATTTTGGTTGTCAGCTCCGCCGCGATGGATTAGCGTCCCCTGCATCGACCGGCCGCCAGCGACGCGGCCTTTCGGCGGCAAGCACAAGCGCGTCCCTCGAGAGACGCAGCGCCGATCAGGGAAGGAGAGCCTCGGAATGGCTTCGCAACTGACGTCGCGCGCGGCGTCCGACTTCACCGCCCCGATCGGCACGGGAGCGGACGAGACGGGCGCTCCGCGTCCCGTCCGGCGTCGTTCGCCCGCCATGCGTCGCCTGATGCGGATCGGCTGGAACCTGATCCCGCCCCTCACCTTCGTCGCGATCGTCGGATTGTGGGCGGGATCCATCCATGTCTTCAAAATTCCCGCCTATCTGCTGCCCGGCCCCGGGGCGGTCTTCCAGCGGGTGATCGCCGATGCGGGGATGCTCTGGCTCAACGCGAAGGTCACCCTGACGGAAATCATCCTCGGCTTCGGCCTGACCGTCATCGGCGCCATTCCGCTGGGGCTCCTGATCGCGCTCTCGCCGCTGGCCCGGCAGACGCTCTACCCGCCGATCATGCTGCTGCAGCTCGTGCCGAAGATCGCGGTGGCGCCGCTGTTCCTCGTCTGGCTGGGCTTCGGCATCGAGTCGAAGGTCCTGCTCACCGTTCTGATGACCTTCTTTCCGCTCCTGCTGGCGAGCATCAGCGGCTTCCAGATCCTCGATCCGCGCCTGCTCTATCTGACGCAGTCGATGGGCGCGGGCGTGTGGCAGACCTTCTGGCATCTGCGCGTGCCTGCCGCGCTGCCGGTCATCTTCTCCGGCATCAAGACCTCGGCGACGATCGCCGCGACCGCCGCCATCGTCGCCGAGTTCGTCGGCGCCAATCAGGGCCTCGGCTATGTGCTGCTCAGGGGCACGAGCACGCTCGACATCGAGCTGACCTTCGCCGTGCTCGTGGTCCTCACGATCATCGGCATCGTCATCAACTACGCGGTCGAATTCAGCGAATGGCTGATGACGCCGTGGCAACGCGCGAACGACCGCTGAATGCGGCAGGGAAACCGGCGCGACAAGGCGCCGGAGCCGAAGACCAGATCATCCAAGGGAGGACCATCATGAGACACTGGATCAAGCACACACTCGGCGCGACGGCGGTCACGCTTTGCCTCGGACTTTCGAGCGCCTTCGCCCAGACGCCGGTCACCTTCCAGCTCAACTGGACGGCGGGCGGCCCGAACGCAGGCTTCGCCGCCGCCGTGGGCGAAGGCTATTACAAGGCGGCGGGGCTCGACGTCACCGTCGTGCAGGGGAATGGCTCGGGCAACACGGCCCAGCTCGTCGCCAGCGGCCGCTCGCAAATCGCCTATGCCGACGCCGTGGCGGTGAGCCAGCTCATCTCCAAGGGCGCGCCGATGAAGATCGTCTCGACGGTCTACCAGTCGAACCCCAATTCGGTGAACGCGCTCAAGAAGACCGGCATCAAGTCGCTCGCCGACCTCAAGGGCAAGAAGGTCGGCGTGCCGGCCGGCTCCTCGCAGGGCCCGATGCTGCCGCTGCTGCTGAAGGCCAATGGCCTGACGGAAGCGGACATGACCCTGATCAACATGCCCGTGGCGGCGATGGTGCCCTCGCTGCTCCAGGGCCAGGTCGACGCGATCCTCGGTTCGCTCGACGCCTACCAGATCCAGCTCGAAATGCAGGGCGCGGAGCTGTCGAATTTCCCCTTCGCCGACCATGGCGTTCCCACGGTCGCGACCTCGATCTTCGCCTCGAACGACTACATCAAGCAGAATCCCGATGTGCTGAAGAAGTTCATCGCCGCAAGCCTGAAGGGCTGGTCCTTCGCGCTCGACAACCCGGCCAAATCGATCGAGCACGTCAAGAAACTGTTCCCCGACGTCAACGTGAAGCTTGCCACGGCCGAGCTTGCCGCGATCACGCCGCTGTTCTGCAGCGGCGGCGCCAAGTTCATCGGCAAGGCCGAGGACGCCCACTGGACCCGGACCCAGACGCTGCTGTCGGAGGTCAAGCTGCTGCCCGAGGGCCAGGATCCCAAAAGCTATTACACGAACGAGTATCTGCCCGCCGACAGCGAGATGCGGGCCTGCAAGTAGCGGTCGCAAGGCTCATCGGATCTGGCTTGGACAACGGACGGACGACATGACGGGACAACCGAAATCCGGCTATCGCTATGACGACCTCTTCGTCGGCATGCGGTTCCGCAGCCCTGGCCGGACGATCACCGACGCCGATCTGATGAGCTTCGCCGGCCTGACCGGCGACCACTCCGAACTGCACACCAGCGATGTCTATGCACAGGCCAGCCAGTTCGGCCGCAAGGTCGCGCATGGCATGCTCGGCCTCGCCTATGCCCACGGGCTGATGTGGGCGCGGACCGGCGAACTGCGCGAGACCGCGGTCGCCTTCCTCGGCATCGACGGCTGGAGGTTTTCCGGCCCGATCTTCGTCGGCGACACCATCTTCGTCGATTACGAACTGGCCGAGCTGCGCGACAGCCGCTCGCGCCCGACGCAGGCGGTCGCCGTGTTCGCGGTCAAGGTCGTCAAGCAGGACGGCGCCGTGGCGCAAGAGGGGCGCAAGGCCCTTCTGGTTTCCAAAATCCCTCTCGCCGCCGTGGCCGCCTCTGGCGTCGCCGCGATCGCGGCCCCGTGACGGACCCCCGATCATGACCGCGCAGCAGGATTCCGTCAGGGCCACCGGCGTCCCGATCTCGATCCGGGGCGTCTCGAAGCTGTTCGGCGAAGACGGCGACACGCCCTTCCGCGCGCTGAAACCGCTCGACGTCTCGATCCCGGCCGGCCAGTTCATCTCCGTCGTCGGCGCATCGGGCTGCGGCAAGAGCACGCTGATGCTGATGATCGCCGGGCTCCTGAAGCGCTCGACCGGCGAGATCCAGGTCGATGGCAGGTCGGTGACGAAGCCGATCACCGATGTCGGCATCGCCTTCCAGGACCATCTGCTGCTCGATTTCCGCACCGCCTTCGAAAACGTCATGCTCCATGCCGATATTCGCGGCCTCGACCGCGCGGTGCTGGCTCGGCGCGCCAGAGACCTCTTCGCCCAGCTCAGGCTGGAGCATGCGATGGAGAAATATCCCCGCCAGCTCTCCGGGGGCATGCGCCAGCGCGTCTCGCTGATCCGGACGCTGGTGCACGAGCCCTCCCTGATCCTGATGGACGAGCCGCTCGGCGCGCTCGACGCCCTGACCCGCCTTCAGGTCCGCACCGACCTCGAGAACCTGTGGCTGCGCCGCCGCCCGACGGTCGTCTTCATCACGCACAGCGTCGAGGAGGCCGTGGGATTGTCGGACCGCATCCTGGTGATGAGTCCGAGCCCGGGCGAGGTGATCGACGACATCATGGTCGACCTGCCCAGGCCGCGCCCGATCGTCCTTGGAGACGCGCCGGAATTCGCGGCCTATGTCGACCGGATCCACCGCCAGTTCGAGCGCATGGGCGTGCTGCACGGCCTGAGCGCGCCGCAGCCGACGGCGGCCTGAGATGGGCGAGCCACTCTCCGATGCGCCGGCCGGATCGGCGAGCCTGACCGAATACGGCCTCGTCGCGGAAATCGCGCTCGCCAACGGGCCGCTCAATCTGGTGACCCGCGCCATGCTGCGGCAGCTCAACCGGATTCTCGCCGATCTCGCGCGCCGCGACGATCTACGCTGCGTCATCCTGCATGGAGGGGCCGCGCGCGCCTTCAGCGCGGGCAGCGACATCAGGGAATTCGGGCCGATCAGGCATGACGCCAGCGAGCAGAAGATTCTGTTCGAGGACATGGTGCTGCGGAATCTCGCGCGCCTGCCGATGCCGACGATCGCAGCCATCGACGGCCCGGCGCTCGGCGGCGGGCTCGAGATCGCGCTCTGCTGCGATCTGCGCGTTTTGCGCGACGGCGTCAGCGTCGGGCTTCCCGAATGCCATCTCGGCGGGCTGGCCGGCAACGGAGCGATCAGGCTGACGCGGCTGGCGGGCCCGTCGCGGGCCAAGCAGATGCTGTTCACCGGGGCGTCGATATCCAGCCGGGAAGCGCTCGACTGGGGCGTGGTCAACGAGATCGCCGCCGGCGGTTCGGCGCTGGAGGCGGCCCGCGGAATGGCGGCGACCATCGTGCAGCGCGGGCCGATCTCGAACCGTCTCGCCAAGAGCCTCGTCGATATCGCCGACGACCTCCCGCTCGACGCCGGCCTCTCGCGCTCGACCGAGGCCCAGCAGCGGATTTTCGATTCCGACGATCTGCAGGAGGGGGCGGCGGCCTTCTTCGCCAAGCGCGCGCCGGTCTTCGCCGGCCGCTGACGGCGGTCCCCTCATCTTTCCCTGAACACTTTGTTTGCGTGGTCGATGACGGGTTTGACGAGATATGAGAGGGCTGTTCTGTCCTCGGTTGTGATGAGGACTTCGACGGGCATGCCCGGGACGAGGGTTTTTCCGTCGAGGGCCTGAGCTTCGTTCTGGGAGATTTCGACGTCGGCGCTGTAGAACTGCGCGCCCGATTGCGGGTCGCGGCTGGTCGCGGGGGAGACGTGGCGGACGCGTCCGGGAATTTCGGGCGTCGTGTTGCGGGCGAAGGCTGCAAAGCGCAGTCGCGCGGGCTGGCCTTCGCGGACCTGGTCGATGTCGGCCGGCGCGATCTTGACCTCGACCAGAAGTTTCGCGGTGCGCGGCACGATCGTGGCCAGGCGTGCGGCCGGGGTGATGACGCCGCCGACGGTGAAGACGCTGAGTTCGTTGACGGTTCCGGCGACCGGCGACCTGATCTCGGCGCGCGAGAGGCGGTCCTCGGAGGCGAAGCGCCGGTCGGAGAGTTCGGCGATCTTGGCTTCGACGGTGGTGAGTTCGCGCTGGGCTTCGGTGCGGGCGGTCTCGTCGATGGCGATGATCTGGAGGCGGGCCTCGTTGACCCTCAGCCTGGCGCGGGCGATCATGGTCTCGATCTCGCCGCGCTCGCCTAGCAGCCTTGCCCATTCGCGGTTGATGTTGAAGACCTTGACGCCGTCGACGAAGCCTTTCTGGAACAGGCTGAGGTATTTTTCGCGCTCGTTTTCGACCAGTCGCAGCTCCTCCTTCTTGGCGGCGAAGCGGGAGTCGAGGCCTTTGACCTCCTCTCCGGACTGGACGATCGTGATCTCGAGCAGTTCGCGGCGGCTGGCGCGGTTCTGGCGGTTGCCATCGAAGAGGCGGCGTTCGCCGGTCATGATCTTGGCGGCTTCGTCGCTGAGCTCGGCCATGGCGGGCGGGTCGGTCATCATGTCGAGCCCGTCGCGTTCGGCGACGAGCCGCGCCCTGCGTCCGAGAAACTCGGCCAGTTGCTGACGGATGATCGAAAGCTCGGTCTTGATCTGGACGTCGTCGAGGCGGAACAGGACCTGGCCCTCGACGACGCTGTCGCCCTGCCTGACCGCGATCGTCTGGACGGTTCCGCCGTCGCGGTGCTGCACCTCCTTGAGGTTCTGGTCGACCTTGACCGAGCCCTGGGCGATGACCGCGCCGGCGAGCCTTGCGGTCGCCGCCCATCCGCCGCAGCCCAGCACGAGCCCGGCCGTCAGCATCGCGCCGAAGACGACATGCCCGCGCAGCGAGAAGCTTTTTTGAGCCGGCTTCGCGAGGGCCGTCGCGTTGGCGATCAGGTTGCGGTCGAAGTTCTGGGCGTTCATGGCGCGCTCCGATACAAGCTAGCTGTAATAGTAGAAGCGGTGGGCGCCGCTGATCTCGATCGAGAAGTCCTTCTCGCCCTCGTTCTCGATCTGCACGTCGATGAAGGTGGTGTCGTGCTCGCCGACCTTCTCGATGCGGAAGCGGAACGGGCGGTCGTCGTCGCTGTCGTCGCCGTAGCGGCGCCCGAAGTCGTCGCGATCGTCGTCGTCGCGGTCGCCGTCCTCGCGGATGGTGTACTGGCTGACGATGATGCGGTCGCCGACCTCGAGGTCGAGGATCTTGTGGATCAGTTCCTCGGCGTCCTCCTCGGCGTCGCGTCCGTCGAGCTCGAACTTGAACTTGTCCTTGCCGGAGCCGCCGCTGACCGTGGTCGCGGTGCTGCCGATGAGGAAGGTGTCGTTGCCGGAGCCGCCGATCACCACCTCGAAGCTGCCGATCTTGTCCTTGCCGGCCTCGGCGCCCTTGATCTCGCCCTTGACCAGGTCGACCACGGTCCCGGTCTTGAGGGCGCTCAGGTCGAGCGTGTCTTGGCCGGAGCCGCCGGCATAGACGTCGTCCTCGCAGTCGGCGTCGACGATGACGGTGTCGTCGCCGGAGCCGCCATACACCGAGTCGCTGCCCGCGCCGCCGGCCAGGGTGTCATCTCCAGCGCCGCCGTGCAGTTCGTCGTCGCCGGCCCCGCCCATCACCGTGTCGTCGCCCTCGCCGCCCTCGATGCAGTCCTCGCCGGCGTCGCCCAGCAGGGTGTCGTCGCCCTGCCCGCCTTCGACCCGGTCGTTGCCGGCGCCCGCCAGCACCACGTCGTCGCCGTCGCCCGCATCGACATCGTCGTCGCCCTCGCCGGCGAGGATCGTGTCGCGCCCGGCTCCGCCGTCGATCGCGTCACGGCCGGTCCCGCCGTCGATCAGGTCGTCGCCGCCGCCGCCGACGAGCCGGTCCTGGCCCGCGCCGCCGACCAGTTCGTCGCGGCCTTCGCCGCCGTCGAGCATATCGTCGCCGTCGCCGCCGACGAGGCGGTCGTCGCCGGCCTGGCCGAAGACGGCGTCGTCGCCGCCGCCGGCATCGACCACATCGTCGCCGCCGCCGGCCCGGACCACGTCGTCGCCCGAGCCGAGCGCGACGGTGTCCTGGCCCATGCCGGCGATCACGACGTTGCCGCCGTCCCCGGCAGTGACGCTGTTTCGGCCATTGCCGGTCAGGATTGTGTTGCGACCGGAATCGCCGTCGATGCTGTCGTCGCCATCGCCGCCGTCGACGATGTCGTCTCCGTCTCCGGCCGCGATGATATCGTCGCCCTGGCCGCCGACGATCTCGTCGTCGCCGTCGCCGCCGACCAGGCGATCATCGCCCGCGCCGCCATCCAGCCGATCATTGCCGGCTCCGCCGTCGAGCAGGTCGTTTCCCGCTCCGCCGGTGAGCCAGTCGTCGCCGTCTTCGCCGTAGATCGCATCGTCGCCGTCCTCGCCATGGAGCTGGTCGTTGCCGCCGCCGCCGCGGATGATGTCGTTGCCGGCGCCGCCGAAGACGATGTCGTTGCCGGGGCCGGCGTTGATGGTGTCGTTGCCGCCGCCGCCATGGATGACGTCGTCGCCGGCGCCGGCATGGATGATGTCGCGGCCGCCGCGGCCCTCGATCAGGTCGTTCCCGTCGAGACCCTCGATCAGGTCGTTGCACTCGCTGCCGATCAGGACGTCGTCTTCGGGGGTGCCGATCAGCCGGAGGAACTCAACGATGTCGAAGCTCGCGCTCTGGGCGACGAAGGCCTGGCCGTCGCCGATCTCGTAGCTGAGGGTGACCTGCCCGAAATAGCCGGGCTGCGGCTGGTAGAGCCAGCCTTCGGCGGTCTGGGTCAGCGTGCCGTGGGAGACGGTGAGGTTGCGGGGCGCGAGCGTGTCGCCATCGGCGTCGCTGGCGCCCGCCAGCAGCATCAGGGCGGTGAGCAGCGAGGCGTGGCACGGGCCGATATCGGCCAGGCGCAGGGGGCCGGCGACGCGTGGGGCGCGGTTCTGCTGCGGCGCGGGCGGCGCGGGCGCGTCGTCGTCGGGGCTGGGCAGTTCTGGCAGGGGCGCGATCGGCTCGACCGGTCGCAGCGGCAGCGTGAAGGCGGCCGTGATGAAGGTCTCGCCGAGGCCGGCGCCGGCCGAGCCGCCGCCGGCGGCCGACGACGCGCCCGCTCCCGGCGTCAGCGATCCGCCCGCGGCCCCGCCGGCGAAGAACCCGCCATTGTCGTTGCTGGCGTCCTCGCCGAAGGCCGGAGGCGGCCTGATCGCGGCCGTCACGGGCAGCGGGATCTGCGCGAAATCGAAGGCGGGCGAATCGATGCCCATGAAATCGCCGATGCCGGGAACGGCGGGGCCGGGCTGGCCCGAACCGATCGGACGCTCGTTCTCGCGGCCGATCGAGCCGGTCTCGTCTTCGGGCTCGACGACGGCAGGCGGCGTCGGCCCCACCTCCTCCTGCGGCTGCGCGGTCGCGGCCAGCGCCTCGCCCTGGGCTTGCGCCTCCTTGTCGACGTCCGGCGGCGTCGCCGCCTCGCTCTTGCCGACGAGGCTCTGCAGATAGGCGATCGCGGTCGCCATGATGGCGACGAGCAGCCCGGGCCAGCGCATCGACAGGGGCTGGTCGGTCTCGCTCTTGGCGATCACCTGGGCAGGAGAATGCGGCGTATCGGCCGATCGCCGCGCGGCCTTGACATCGATCATGCCGACACCCGTTCCGCTTCGAACCGCGCTCCGAGGGGAGAGGCCTTGGGCAGGCCCGGCATCGGCCTGGCCGGTTCCGGCTGGGCCGCGCCCGCGGAGGGCTTGATGATCTGATCCTTCGGGCCGAAAGCCGCGAGCTTGCCGGCCTGGATCACCCCGACGAAATCGACGGCGGCGAGCGCGCTGGGCCGGTGGGCGACGATGATGACGATCGCGCCGCGCGCCTTGAGCTGCTCGATGGCCCGGGTCAGGGCGGCCTCGCCCTCGCCGTCGAGATTGGAGTTGGGCTCGTCCATGATGACGAGGAAGGGGTTGCCGTAGAGCGTCCGCGCCAGGCCGATGCGCTGGCGCTGGCCAGCCGAGATCGCCATGCCCTGCGGGCCCAGCGGCGTGCGGTAGCCGGCCGGCAGCCTGACGATGAGATCATGGATGCCCGCCGCCTCGGCCGCGGCGATGACGCCGCTCGAATCGTCGTGCTCGGCCAGGCGGGAGATGTTCTCCTCCACGGTCGCGTCGAGCAGCCCGACCTCCTGGGGCAGATAGCCGACCGCGCGGCCGAGATCCTCCTCGGGCCATTGCTCGAGCTCGGCGCCGTCGAGGCGCACCGAGCCGCGCAATGTCGGCCAGATGCCGGTAAGCGCGCGCACCAGCGTGGTCTTGCCGCCGCCGCTGGGGCCGATGATGCCGACCGCCTGGCCCGCCATCACGTCGAAGGAGACGTCGCTGAGCAGGATCTGGCCGGTGCCCGGCGCCGAGACGGTGATGCGGTCGACCTTCAGGTAGCGATGGGGCGCGGGCAACTGCATCGGCTCGACCGCCTGGCTGAGCGCGACGACGGTCTCGCGCAACCGGGCGAAGGCCTGGCGCGCGGCGACGAAGGGCCGCCAGTTGGCGATCGCCTGATCGACCGGGGCGAGCGCGCGCGAGGAGGCGACCGAGGCCGCGATGATCGCGCCCGCCGAGAGTTCGCCCTTGATGGTCAAGAAGGCGCCGAGCCCGAGCACGGCCGACTGCAGGATCATCCGCAACACCTTGGAGAAGGCCCCGAAGGAGCCGACCAGGTCGCTGGCGCGCGACTGCATCTCGAGATGGGCCTCGTTGGCCTCGGCGAAGCGGCGCGTGGCGCGGCCGGCGAAGCCCATCGCCTTCAGCACCTCGGCGTTGCGCGCGTTGGATTCCGCGATCAGGCTGCGGCCGATGGCCGACTGCCGCGCTTCGGTCGAGATGTTGCGGGCGAAGACCTCGCTGGCGATGGTGAGCAGCGTCAGGACGACCGCGCCCGCCAGCGTCAGCGCGCCGAGCCAAGGGTGGAGCAGATAGATGAAGCCGATATAGATCGGGATCCAGGGCATGTCGAAGAGCGCGCCCGGGCCCTGCCCCGAAAGGAAGCCTCGCACCGTGTCGACATCCCGGCCGCGCTCGATCGCCTCCGTGGTCGAGAAGCCGAAGCGCGGCATGTCGATCGTGACGCGATGGGCGGTCGGGGCGATGTCGCGGTCGAAGCGGGCGCCGATCCTGAGCAGGATGCGCGAGCGCACCGCATCGAAACCGCCCTGGAACAGGAACAGCACCAGGGCGATCACCGACAGGGCGATCAGGGTCTGGACGCTGCCGCTGCTCAGCGCGCGGTCGTAGACCTGCATCATGTAGAGCGAGCCGGTCAGCGCCAGCACGTTGATGAGGCAGGAGATCGCGATCAGATAGACGACGATGCCGCGCAGGTTCTGCGTGAGCCTGGCCGCGTCGCGCTTGCGGGCCTGGGCGAGGGAGTTGGCTGCCATGACGCGATTCCAGATGGGACGGGGACGGTGAAACGAGGCGCCACCCCGACCCGAAGGCCGGGGTGGCCTGAGCCCGAAGCATCAAAGGGCGATGTTGCCCGGGCTCAGCGCATGGGTTCCCTTGAGGTTGATCTGGAAATCCGCCTCCTGGTCGCCGTTCACATTGCCCGACACCACCGTGTAGTCGCCGTCGGCGCGGGTCTCGTAGGTCACCAGCAACTGCGCCGATGCGGTGAACGCCGCGCCGCCGACGATGGTGAAGCCCTGGTTGCCGTCGACGCCGGCATTGGCGTCGATCCCGCTCAGGTCGAGACGGTCGCCCGGCTCGAAGTCGAGGATCGTGTCGCCATCGGCGGCCTGCGCGCTGGTGAAGCGGAACACGTCCTCGCCGGCGCCGCCCTCCATCATGTTGACGGCCGCGCTGGCGGTGATCGTGTCGTCGCCCGATCCGGTGGCGACGTTCTCGATGCCCCACAGCGTGTCGGTTCCGCTCTCGACGCTGACGGCGCTGCCGCGGCCGAGAAGGCCCGAGCCGAGATCGACCGTGATCGAGGCCGAGATCGCCGACATGTCGAGCGAGTCAACGCCATCGCCGCCATCCAGGTCGTCGCCATGATAGGTGTCGTCGCCGTCGCCGGCCGCCGCCACGATCAGGTCGTCGCCGGCGCCGCCGACCACGGTGTCGTTGCCGACCCCGCCCTCGAGACGGTCGTCGCCCGCCTCGCCGAAGACCCTGTCGTCGCCCGCCTCGCCATAGAGCGCGTCATTGCCCGCCCCGCCGAAGCCATGGTCGTCGCCGCCGCCGAGGAAGACGATGTCGGCCCCCTCACCCGCATCGACGAAGTCAGAGCCCTCGCCCGCCGAGACTACGTCGTCGCCAGCCTCGCCGATCAGCACGTCGTCGCCGGCGAAGCCGATGATGTTGTCGGCCCCGGCCGTCCCGATCAGGACATCCGTGCCCGGCGTCCCGGTCCGCAAGCCGCCACCCGAGGGTGAGGCCGGCGGCGGGGTGACGGCATCGTCGTCGCCGTCGCAGCCGCAATCATCGCCGTCATCGTCATCATCGGTGTCGTCATCATCATCATCGTCGTCGTCATCGTCGGTGTCGTCATCGTCATCATCATCATCGTCGTCGTCGTCGTCGGTGTCGTCATCGTCGTCGGCATCGTCGTCATCATCGCCATCGTCATCATCGCCATCGTCATCGTCGTTCCCGGCATCGTCGTCATCGGCATCGTCATCATCGTCGTCGTCATTCCCGGCGTCGTCGTCATCATCGTCGTCGTTATCGAAGATGCTGTCATCGTCATCGGCCGGTGCGTTGGACTGGTCGAGGTCGAAGACGTTCTCGGGCAAGCCGGAAAGCCCCGTATTGCGCTCGATGATGTTGGCGAACGTGATGTCGTTTTCGTCGGTGAACAGCGAGTCGTCGAATATCTCGAGATAATAGAAGCGATCACCGTGCTGCAGCCGGTCGAGCTGCTCGAGGAAGATGTAGCCGAAGGTCGAGCCGAGCTGGCCGGCCATCGGCTTTTCCAACAGGCCGCCGACCCACAGATCCATCGTCTCGAACCCGTCCGGATAGGCCTGTTGCAGCTTGCCGAGCATCGTCGCGGAGATGTCGTTGCGCTGGGCGAAGTCGGCCCAACCCGAATAGGGCCGCAAGGCGCTGAGACCCGTCTGCTCGTAAAGCTGCGACCGGACCTCGTTGAATGGGGCGATGCCCATGTCGCGACCGCGGAAGATGTTGAGCGCGGCGAGGTCGAGCGGCCGCCCCACGAGCTGATTGCGGAGCGCATTGACCACGTCTTCGTCAATCGCCTGGTGCTGCACCTGAACCGAGCCGCCGATCAGGGCGTCGATCCCCAGCGCGGACACCTGGTTCGGGCTGAGGAAGGCCTGCACCAGGGAGATTTCCTGGAGCTGCCCGTTCGCGTCGACATAGCTCACCGTCTCGTTGAGCATGGAGTGCCCGAAGCGATAGGCTGCCTGGGCGAACTCAACCGAGATCGAGGCATCGACCGTCGGGTCATAGCCTTCGAAGCCATGGTCGTCGTCATTGTCGAAGCCGCCGGCCATCGCGGTGGCGAACTCAGTGAACACCACGCGCTGGTATTCGGCGACGTTCCTCATGCGGGCCGCTTCGAAATATTCGGACTCGGTCCACGCGTTGTTGGTGTTGGCCTTGATCTCGTTGACCCAGAAGTTGTGGTTGCGTTCCCAGATCGTGTGGATCGAGGTCAGCATGACGTTCTCGTTGGCCCTGCCATCGCCGGCGATGAAGTAATGGCCAATGGCGTCGAGATCGAGCTGCGGCGGGTTGGTGCCGGGCACGAATGCCGGGATGAAGTCTATCAGCAGCGGCTGGCCGCTGCCGTCATAGTTCGAGATGTCTTCCGCGGTCAGTTCGCCGCCGCCGGTCATGACCCGGTAGTTGGCTCGGATATGATCGAGCGTCGGCAGGAGCGGATTGCCCGAGGCGTCGATGTCCCCCGACAGCAGGTAGGCGGTCTGCACCGGTTCGCCGTCAGCGCCGACTTCCCACCTGCGAAGCAGGTTGGTGATCGCGTTGCTGGAACCATAGGTCTGGTTCTGGTCGACATAGGGCGAGGCCTGGTTGACATACTCGGCCGGAATCTCATCCCCGCTGTTGGGAACGCCATCGGGGTCCACGCCTGTCCCCGGCACGATGTTCGAGCGAGGCGCATTGACCGGCGTCGAGCCGACGTCGCCGATATAGACCGAACCCGGCTGGCCCTTGGCCACGAAATCGAGCCCGTGGTCGAAATACTGGCCGAAGAAGGTCAGCAGGCTCGTCCCGCCAAAGGCATTGACGATGCTCTCCTCGATGCCATCCCCGTCATTGTCCTGGTTGGACAGGATGTTGGAGATCTCGCGCGGATTAAGCCCGGTCTGGCGGATGCCCGAAGCGCCGTCCGTGTAGTAGGCGTCGGTCAGCCGGATGAACTGGCCCCCGGACGTGCCCCACTCGGGATTGTCGATATTGTTGCCGAAACCCGAGGAATCGCGGACCAGCCCGTCCTGCACCATGTCGAGGAGGTCTTCGAAATCCTCCTCGTCAAGATGCGTTCCGCCGGTCCCCGGACCATTCTGGAACTGCGGCGGCGCCACGCCGGTGAAGGTGATGGAGTGGGCGCCGTTGCTGAAGGTCTGGGTGCCGTTGCCGTTGTCGACAAGGCTGTAGGACGAAATGTCCGCGCCGGGCGCCAGCTCGATCACGTCCTGCGGGCGAAGATTGCCAACGATCGTGTCGTTGCCGCCGTTCGAGCGGAACAGGATGCGATGGGCCGAGAGAAGGCCGCTGATGTCGACGGTGTCGTTTCCGGTCCCGCCGTTCACAGTGATCGTATTCGGGCTCAGATTGGTCGGCGAGAAGTCGCCGAAGGTGAGGATCTGGTCATTGCCCTCGCCCGAGTTGATGACGATTTCCTCGATCCCGGTCAGTTCGGCGATGATGGAGCCGTTACCCTGACCGCCGCGGGTGATGACGATCTGCGTCGCGGCATTGAGGCTGGCGATGTTGTTGCCTGGCACGTCATCCCAGGCCTGACGGGTGTAGACGCCAAAGGTCTCGCCGCTTGCGTCGCCGTTGATGACGATCGTGTCCGTCCCGGCGCCGCCATTGACGACGTCGCGATCATCCCCGACGCCCCAGACGACGATGTCGTCGTTGTCGCCGCCATTGATGGTGTCGTTTCCGTCGCCGCCGAAGATGATGTCGGCGCCGGCATTGCCGTTGATGACGTCATTGCCGTTGAAGCCGAGGATCAACTCGCCATTGGCGCCGCCGTTCAGCGGATTGTTGGCGCCGTTGGTGCCCAGGACCAGATTGCCTGCCGCCGCCGAATAGACGGTGGCGCCGAACTGGACCTGCTCGACGCTGACCAGCGTATCGGTGCCGATCGTGTCCCCGATGATCTGCAGATTGGTTCCATCCAGCGCGAAGCGGTAGTCGTCGGCGGTGCCGGCGTAGACCGCGCGGTCCGTGCCCGCGCCGCCGTTGAACGTGTTGTCGGCGGCGTTGCCGGCGAAGGTGTCGTTACCCGAACCGCCGGTCACGTTCTCGATGTTTGCGATCGAGGCGAAACCGGACGCCGTTCCGGCGGCCAGATCCACGGTGACTGCCGAGGTCGTGGTGTAGGCGAGCGTATCCGCGCCGCCGCCCAGATCGGCCGTGACGCGCTCGATGTCGGCATTGAGCGTGGCGATGGCTTCGACAGCGGTGAGGCGCGTGCCGTTGTAGGAGACGGTGAGAGTTTCGGCGCCGTTGCCGCCGCCATCGACGATCGCGAGCGTGTCGATGCCCAAACCGCCGCTGATGCTCTCGTTCGCTCCGCCGCCGTCGATGTCGTAGACGATCGTGTCGTTGCCGCCCTCGCCGTTCATCGTATCGGTGCCGGTGCCGCCGACGAGAAGATCGTTGCCGTCACCGCCGTTCAGCACGTCGTTGCCGCCATTGCCGAACAGAATGTCGTTTCCGGTGCTGCCGGTCAGGGTCTCGCCCGCGTTGCTGCTGGCGAGGATGCTGGCGACGCCGGCCGCCGCCGCGCGCGTGCCCACATCGTCGGCGCTCAGCGCGAAGCTGCCGCCTATGGCATGGCCCTGATAGGTCGTTCCAGCCGCGAACTCGACGGTTTCGACCTCCTCGCCGACCGTGTCGAAATGGTCGACGACCGTGATCTCCGTCCCGTCGACGTCGATCTGGACGTTCCCACCGCCGGCATCGGCGACGTTGAGCGACGTCAGAGCCGCCCCGCCGGTGGCGAGCACGATCCTGTCGGCTCCGGATGTCTCCTGGATCGTGTCGTCGCCGTCGGCGAGACCGAACATGTAGGTGTCGTTGTCCGCGCCACCTTGCAGGCCGTCATTGCCGGCGCCGCCGGTGAGCGTGTCGTTTCCAGCATCGCCCAACAGCGTGTCGTTGCCGCCGGCGCCGTTCAGGGCATCCGCGCCGGCGCCGCCGGCGAGCGTGTTGCCGTCACCATCGCCGGTCAGCAGATCGTCGAACGCGCTGCCGGTGACGTTCTCGATCTCGACCAGCGTGTCGTTGCCTGCCGCTCCGGTCGCCGTGCCGGTGGTGAGGTTGACGGTCACGGCGCCGCCCGCGGTGGCGTAGCTGGCGGTGTCGCTGTCGTCGGTTCCTCCGTGCAGGACGTCGTCGCCCAGGCCGCCGACGAGCGTGTCGTTTTCATCCTGACCGAAGAGCGTGTCGTTGCCCGCGCCACCGATCAGCGTATCGACGCCGTCCTCTCCATAGATGATGTGGTCGGTTCCATTGGCCGCCGTGATCTCCGTGCCATTGTCATCGCCGGTGCGGATGGTGAAGGTCTCGTCCCGGAAGGTGCCCTCTGCATCGAGCGAGCGGATGTTGAGCACATAGGTGGCGTTGGTGGCCATCGCTCCGGCGGTGCGCTGCACCAGTCCCGCGGCGCTGACGCTGAAGCCCGCGGAGCTCCCGGGCCGCAAGCTGTAGGTCCAGGAGGTGCTGTCGGCATCGACCGTGCTGAGCTGTGCGATCGTCCCGTTGCCCGGCAGGGCGGAATTCGCGGGAACGACCGCGTTCCAGCGAATGTCGGTCGGCGGCTCGCTGTAGAGCTTGATGCGCGTGCCGTCGGTGAATTCCGCGAATTCGACATTGCGAAGCGTATCGACGCCGTCCGAGACGATCTGCCGCCCGGTGTCGGGATCGACTCCGACCGTGACGCGGACATGCGCGATGGTCACCGTGCCGTCGGTGTTCTGCGTGATCGTGTAGTTGGCGAGGCCGTCGGCGCCAAGGAAAGTGTCGTTGAACACGGCGACGTCGACCTCGTTCACCCGGTCCTCCTCACCGATCGCGATTTCGCGGACGATGTTGAGCTGGAGTGGCGTGATGTGACGGTCGATCATCAGCTCCGACAGAGTCTTGCCGGCCAGGCCCGCATTCAGGCCCAAAGCCGAGATCTGGGCAGCCGTGAAGGTATGCTTCAGGCTGTCGATCGAGGCGAGCTCGGCGGCGGCCGTGTTGCTGGCGCCCGGAGCCGTGATGCGGATGCGGACGTTGAGCCAGGCGTCGCCGTCGATGAAGTCGTTGCCGCCGCGGCCCTCGATCAGATCGCTGCCCGCGCCGCCGAGCAGGATGTTGCCCGCGTCGAAGGCGATGCCGCCCTCGAAGCCGGACGTGCCCTCGGCTACCACGCTGCCCAGCAGGCCGCGCAGACCGTCGATACGATCGACGCCGGCCTGGGTGAGTTCGTGACCGACCATGGTGCCTTCCGCGCCGGCCAGGCCGCCCGCTCCGTCGGCGGGGGGCGAGCTGCGGTCGTCGCCGCGCAGCACGTCGTCCCTCTCCCAGCCCGAGAGCGCCTCGACGGCGTCGAAGCGGTCGCGCAGGATGTCTTCCGCGTCCGTGGTGAAGATCGGCTTGGTCAGGTCGGAATCGCCGGCCTCGGTATTGCTCTTGTGGATCGACCAGTCGAAGCCGAGCATGCCCTCGCTACGCATCACGCTGGGGCCTTGGACCATGATGTCGTCGCCCGATTCGGCGTCGAAATCATGCTCTTCCGAGCCCGCGAACATCACGTCGTGCCCGAGAATGGTCGAGTTGAAGAACAGCTCGGAGTTGTCGCCGGCCGTGGTGTCGAAGCCGCCGCCGGCCTCGATCCAGTCGTCGCCCTCGTTGCCGAGCAGGAAGTCCATGCCGTCGCCGCCGAGGATGAAATCGTTGCCCTCGCCGCCGAAGACCTCGGTGTCGTCGACGCCGACGAAGATCACGTCCTGGCCCGTTCCACCCATCAGGACGTCGAGGCCGTTGGAATTGGCGATGACGTCGTTGCCGGAATCGCCCTTGATGAAGTCTCCCGTGTCGCCTGAGTCGGTCAGGATGTCGTCGCCCGCGCCGCCATTGACGAGGTCGACGCCCGCGCCGGATTCGATGCGGTCATTGCCGCCATCGCCCCAGATGCCGTCATCGCCGAAATCGGTGATGATCGTGTCGTCATTGTTCGTGCCGCCGACGACGACGTGCTCGCCGCCGAAGGTGCGGAAGTAGTTGGTTTCCACGGCCGCCGTGCGCGGATCGTCGCGGACGACCTTGGTGAAGCCCAGCGCTTCGAGAACCGGATCGTTGCCGCCCGGGTCCTTGCCATCGGCGACGGTCAATGGATCATTGTCACTGTTGGCGGCATCGTCATCGACGCCGAAGTAGTCCGCCTGGTTGTCCGGATTGACCTCGAAGACGTAATCGTAGGTCGCGAAGGAATCGACGCCGATGTGGCGGGCGACGATGTCGTCAGCGGTGCCGCGGATGCCGTCCGGTCCGGGCTGGGAGAGGTCCGTGTTCGCCATGATCATCTTGGCGAAGGAGTTCTGCTCCAGCTCGACGAGGAAGTTCAGGCCCTGGGTGCGGGTCAGGTAATAGAACCTGTCGCCATCCTGCAGCGCTTCCATCTGCGCCTCGAACACGGCGTTGAAGGTCGAGCCGAGGAAGCCGCCGAAGGGCATCTTCTTCTCGGCCAGGCCGCCGATCCACAGATCGATGCTGTTGAGGCCGGTGTTCGCCGCCGTGTAGGCGCCGGTGGCATTGAGGAACGCGATGCGGTCCGCGTTGAACGCGGCAACTTCGTTCACAAGCGGCGTCAGGGGATCGTCGACCAGATCCGGATCGCCGAAGACGAGCTTCATCGCGGCGTCGCGCTTCTCCGCGACGGTGCCTTCGATCGAGGGATGAGTCCCATAGGCGGCGATGAAGTTCACCACCGAGAGCGGGTTCTTGAGGTTGGCCGCGAACTCCACCCAGCTTTCATAGGGCTCGAGGAAGGTCGAGCTCGTGGCGGCGTAGAGTTGCTCGCGCGCCTCGTTGAGCGTCGGCATGTTGGTGTCGCGGCCGCGCGCGATATTGATCGCGCCGAGGTCGAGCGGGATGCCGAGCAGGTTGTTGCGGAGCGCGCCGGTGAGAAACTCGTCGATCTCGTTGCCGCGCTCGGTGGTCATGCCGCGCACGATGGCGCCGGCGGCCTGCTCGGCGCTGATCTGCACGGGAGCGGTCGCCGGATTGCCGTCGGTGTCGAGATAATTGTACACGAGCGGATTCAGGAACGAGGCGATCAGGCCCATGTCGTCCTGCGAGGTGATCGCGCCGGTATTCTGATCGATGAAGACGCGCGGCATCGAGTCGGTCAGCATCGAATGGCCGAAGCGATAGACGACGTTCGCGAACTCGGCGAAGATCGACGGGTCGATATCCGTGACCGCGTTGAAGACGAAGGGGTCGATGGCGGGCTGGACCTTGCGGCCGAACTCCTCGAAGACGAGGTGCTGGTACTGCATCTCCGTCGCCATGCGGCCGGCCTGGAACAGGCGCTCGCCATCCCAGGTCAGCGTCGCGGCGAGCGCCTGGGCGCCGGCCACGGTGGTCGGCAACGCGAACCCGACCGGCAGATCGACCGCCAGCCACTCGTTGACGAAGGCCAGATCGCCGCTCTGCAGGATCGTCAGCTTCTGGGCCTCGACCTGGCGGTTGTGCTCGGAATGGAAGATGTGGTGGACGGCGGTGAGGCCGATGTTCTCGTTGCCGCGCCCGTCGCCGGTGATGAAGTGCCGGTCGAGAAGTTCGTTGTCATAGGCAACCCGGTTGCCGCGGCTGTCCGTCGCGATGGCATTGCCGGTGTCGGTGTCGGTATCGGCGGCGATCGCAATGTTCGGCGTCAGCACGCTGTTGTCATGGTCGAACGTGCCAGTCGGCACGGCGTTGTGCGCGATGTCGTCGAGAAAGGCGTTGTGCGTGCGTAGAGCCAACACGGCAGTGGGAATGATCGGCGAGGCGGGGGTGCCCGAGACCACGGCGTCGTCGGCTGTGTTCGGCACGCCATCGCCGCCGACGCCCACGATCACCTGCGCGTAGCCGGTGACCGGGTCGGGAATGAAGTTGCCATAGGCGTCGGTGCGGATCAGGGGCACGGACCCGACATCGCGGTCCTCGAGCTGGATGCCGAGCATCTCAAGGGCCTGGTCCTTCAGGTCCTTCCAGGTCGGAAGGCCGTTCTTCCCGCCATTGGGGCCGATGCCGTCGAGCAGGTTGCCGGTGCTGACGGTCCTGCCCTCCACGGTCGCATACTCGCGCAGGAACACCTGGTGCGAGGCATGCGAGGTGTAGGTCTGGTTCTGGTCGACCCAGGAGGTGGTGACGTTGCGCTGGGTGCCGGCTCCAGCAACAGGCTCGCCGTCGGAATCGACGTTGGTCGAGCGCGTCAGCACCATGAAGTTGGTCCGGCCGCCGGGCACGTAGAGCGGGTCGTCCGGCTGCAGCGGGATGTAGATCGTGCCGGCGCCGCCCTTCGAGATCAGGTCGAGACCGTGATCGAAAAACTGGCCGAAGAAGGTCATCCACGCGTTGAACGGCGCGGACAGGCCCTCATCTGGCGCGATGTTGGGAATCGACAGCGAGCCGGAGGTGTCGACCTCGATGCCGAACGGCTCGAGCACGAGGTTGACGGCGTCGCGCGCCGCCTCCTTCGCCGCCGCGATCGCGGCCGCGGTCGGGGGCGGCGTCGGGCTCAGCATCGCGGTGGGGCTCAGCATGACGGCGAGGTTGGCGGCCCAGTCGGGCTGTTCGGCCTGAACATCCGCCAGCGTGCCGTAGGGATCTTCGTCGCCGGCGAAGGTCAGCGCGGCGACGATGGCCGCCGGGTTGTTCAGGCTCATGTCGGAGACGAGATTCGAGATGAGGCGCGGATCGGCGTCCACCACCGTGCCGGGCCCGAGAGCGCTCGGCGCGCCTGGCGTGTAATTGGTGTTCGTTAGCACCGTGGCGGGCCCGAAGGCGAGCGAATCCCCGTCCACCTCGTTGAGATAGGCGCCACCGTCCAGCAGGCGCGGCATGCCCTGCCCCGCCGCGCCCCATGCCTCGCGTCCCTCGACGAGGTTGTTGTAGGTCCCGTCCACGGTGCGGATGCCGAATGGCGTGTGGGGATCGGGGATGGCGCGAACGTAAAGGATCGGGCCGTCCGGGTTCGTCAGCGGGTAGGTCGCGTTGCCGATGAAAACGCCGTTCGCGTAGGCGGTGCGATCGGTGATGACATCGCCTGTCGCCGGATCGAGGCGAATCTCGGTCAGGTCCGCGCCATTGGCGTTGGCTTCGCCGATCTTGATCTGCTTCAGGACGAATTCCAGATCATGAACGTTCAACTTAAACATGACACTACTCCCCACGATCTGAAGACAAGCGAAACAGTTCTCGGAATCGCATGATCCCAAGCTGGAATTTACTGGAACCGGCTTTCCACAACCGAGCCCTTTCGCTAACGTCACGTTTGAATTCTTGCGCTCGGCAAGAATCCGCGACGTTAACGATTTGTTAAGCTCAGGATGCTTGCCCCATGGCGCGACTGGTAGATGGCAAGGTCGACAGGATTGCGAGTCCAGAGGCGGGAGCGGAGCAGCCGCGAAAGGTCGGGGCGCACTACCGACTTTGGTCGGCTATCGGAGGCTGGTGGTCGCGTTTCACGCTGGAGCGGCGCTTCACGCTGGTGACCGCGATCGTCGTGGCGATGGCGATGGTTGTGCTGGGCTACTGGGTCGAGCGCAGGGTCCGCGTCGGCTGGACGCAAAGCATGGCCGAGGTCGCGGCGACCTATGTCGAAGCCGTCGTATCACCGCATCTCAGGGACCTGGAAGCCGGCAATCCGCTGTCCGACGAGGCCAAGTCCGACCTGACCCGGCTGATCACGGGCACGCCGCTCGGCGGCAAGGTCAAGATCATCAAGGTCTGGGCGGTCAGCGGCGACCTGCTGTTCTCGACAAGCGGCGCGATCGAGGCGGACCGCATCGGGCCAGCGCAGCTCGTGCGGCTGCTCGGCGGCGAGGTGGTCGCGCTCGTCGAGAACCACCCCGACACAGTCATGAGCCGGCCCAACATGATCGAGGTCTATGCCCCGGTTTTCAGCCGAAAATCGCCTGCGACCGTGATCGGGATCGCGGAGTTCTACAATACGACCGACCTGCTGAACCGCGAGATCGAGCAGCTCAAATTCGCGCTCTGGTTTCTGATCCTCAATGTGAGTCTCGTCGTCGGAGTCATGCTCTTCGCCCTGATCCGCCGCGCCAGCCGGACGATCGCGAGCCAGCAGGGCCTGCTGGCGCACAACGTCGCGCGCGCCGCCGCGCTGGCGAACCGCAACAGATCGCTCAGGCATGCGGCGGACCGGGCGCGGGTGCGCGCCGCGGTGACCAACGAGGAGTATCTGTCGCGGATCGGCGCCGACCTCCACGATGGGCCGATCCAGATGCTCAGCCTGATGATGCTGCGCCTGCCGAGGCCCTCCAACGATCCGGCTTCGGAAGAAATTCGCGAGCAGTTTCGCCCGCTGATCGAGCAGACGCTCGGCGAGCTTCGCAACCTCTCGGCGGGGCTGGTCCTCCCCGACATCAGGGATCTGTCACCGCTCGCGACGATCGAGGCCGCCGTGTCCTATCACGAGCGCAACACGGGCACGAAGGTGGGCGCCAGCTTCGCGGAGCTGCCGGCCGAGATGCCGGAGGCGATCCGGATCTGCGCGTTTCGCGTGGTCCAGGAGGCGCTGATGAACGCGTACAAGCATGCCGAGGGCAATGGCCAGTTCGTGGAGGCGCGTTTCGAGGAGGGCAGCCTGATCCTGGTCATCGAGGATGCGGGGACCAGCCAGCCGGCGCTGGCGATCGGCGGCGGCCTCGGTCTTCGCGGCATGCGGACCCGGGTCAACGCCCTTCGCGGCTCGCTCGCCATCTCGCGCGCGGATGCGGGCGGGATGGTGGTGCGCGTGCGGCTTCCCGTGCGCGTCCGCTCCCTGACGACCTCTATTGGCCGTGACGGCTCTCCTGCTCCCCAGGCATGAATCTCTGCGCCGCGATCACGACCTCGAGCCGATTGCGGGCGTGGAGCTTCGCCATGAGATTGCTCATATAGCTCTTGATCGTCTTCTCGCTGAGGTTCAGCGCCTCGGCGATCTCGCGGTTCTGTTTGCCGCAGAGCAGGAGGCGGACGATCTGTTCTTCGCGAACGCTGAGCTTGAGCCGCTCGGCGGCGCGCTTCTCGGCTTCCTTGGCCTGCAGGGCGCCGATGACCTTCGCCGCGAAGGACGGCGTGATGAAGACGTCGCCATGCCGGACGGCGTCGATCGCCTCGACCAGTTCGTTAGCCTGGCTGCCCTTCAGGACGAACCCCGCCGCGCCCGCGGCGAGCGCGCTGACGGCGTGCTCCGTGCTGGTCGATGCGGTGAAGACGATGGCCTTGGTCGAGGGTCCGCGAAGCCTGACCTGGTTGAGGACGGCGAACGCGTCACCCGGCATGTTGAGGTCGACCAGAATGATGTTGGGCTGGCAGTCATCGATGATATTCAGGACGTCATCCGCCTTGTTGCCGGTCGCGACAACGCTCAGATGATCGTAGCGGCCCAATACCGCAGCAAGCCCTTCGGCAAGCAAAGGGTGGTCGTCGACGATCGCTATCGTTGTCATGGCCATCTGAACTGGCGTTCCCCCGAACTTATTTTGACAGCGACCTTGTCCCATCTGGCTTGCAATGTAAACGCACTGCTCGACGATAAGTTAATGCATGGCCTCGCGCTGCGTGCATTGATAATTGACAGCCGCTTGCGTAGCGGCACATGATGGTCGCAGCGACTTCAAATGCAGCCGAACATGCATCCTCCTGCGCCTCGAACCTCCGAAATCGTTGCATCATCCGAGGTTCCGGAAAACGAACGGTCCCTCGCCGAAGTCTACCGGACGATTCATGTCCCCAGGGACGGCGCCTGGACCCGGCGTTTCGTGGCGTTTCTCGGGCCGGGCTATCTGGTGGCCGTCGGATACATGGATCCGGGCAACTGGGCGACGGCGCTCGGCAGCGGCGTCAAGTTCGGCTATGTCCTGTTGTCCGTGGTCGTCCTGTCGAGCATCATGGCGATCTTCGTGCAATCTCTCTGCGCCAGGCTCGCCATCGCCGCCGGGCAGGATCTGGCGCAGGCCTGCCGGAGTCACTACGGGAAGCGGGTCTCGTTCGGCCTCTGGATCACCGCCGAAATCGCGATCTGCGCGACGGATGTCGCCGAAATCCTGGGAACCGCGATCGCGCTGAATCTGCTGTTTCGATTGCCCTTCGACGTCGGGATCGCCCTGACGGCGCTGGACGTGCTGGTCGTCTTGTGGCTTCAGAGCAAGGGGTTTCGCTGGATCGAAGCGTTCATCATCACCTTGATGATCGTGGTCGCGCTCAGCCTCGGCTACCAGATACTGCTCGCCGCGCCGGATTGGAGCAAGGCCTTTCAGGCGCTGACCGAGGCGCCGCCGCTCCATGCCAATCCCGAGATGCTCTATCTCGCGATGGGCATCGTCGGGGCGACGATCATGCCGCACAATCTCTATCTCCATTCGGCGATCGTGCAGACGCGCGCCTATGGCCGGCAGATCGCGGAAAAGCGCGAGGCGCTGCGTTTCGCCACCACGGACGTGGTCATCGCGCTCAGCTTCGCGCTGCTCGTCAACGCCTCGCTTCTCATCCTGGCCGCCGCCGCCCTGCATCGCCAGGGCGCGCCGGCCATCGCGCCAAGCATCGAGGATATTCACGGCGTGCTTGCGGTGACCCTGATGTCCCCGCTGGCTCCAACCCTGTTCGCGGTGTCGTTGCTGTGTTGCGGACTGAGCTCCAGCTTCACCGCGACGATGGCGGGCCAGGTGGTGATGGAGGGTTTCATCAACTGGCGGGTGGAGCCCTGGGCAAGGCGACTGGCCACCAGGCTGATCGCCATCGTTCCGGCGAGCGCCTTTCTTCTCTATCATGGCGACGGCAAGACAGGCGCGCTGCTGGTGGCGACCCAGGTCATTCTCGCGGTCCAGCTTCCGTTCGCGCTGGTGCCGCTCCTGTCGATCTGCCGCTCGCGCGACATCATGGGCGACATGCAGCTTCGCGGACTGAACCTGCTGATCGTGGTGGCGATCGTCGCGCTCGTCCTGCTGATGAACGGGCTGCTGATCTACTCGCTGGCCGCCTAGAAAGCGCGCGGCCGCGGCTGCGGCGTCGCCACGAAACAAATGGCGGAGAGTTCGGGAGCGACTTCGAACGCGCAGCGTTCGCAAGGGCGACGGCCCGCCGGCCGGTCAGGCCGCCCCCGCGGAGGCGATGAGCGCAGCGAAATCGACGCGAGCGAGATGATGGCGGAAGGGGTGGGATTCGAACCCACGATGGACTTGCGCCCACGGCGGTTTTCAAGACCGCTGCCTTAAACCACTCGGCCACCCTTCCGATCGCGCCAGTCAATGCCGCCTGCAACGCCGTTTGGCAAGCCGGTGGCGTGAAGGCTCGCGCCCGCTGGACAGGCATTGGCCCGCCGCGCCGCATCGATGCGGGTTCCGACATGGAGAATGGCGATGCCGTCCGTCCTCACCTTTGCGAATGGCTGATGGCCACGGTTCCGGCGCTTGCCGAATGGAAGCCCAGCACCGTCTTTTCCGGCGAGGCCCGACGGTCGATCCAGGGTTGCGCCATCAGGCAGACCGACGATGCCTGGGCCTGCGCCTATGCGCGCTGCGAGGCGCGCAACCGGCTCGGCCTCTATCTCGACGTCCCCGGCGTGCTGGCGGAGGGGCCGGTCGTCCTCTCCATCGACGGCGCCGACTACTCTCTGACGCTGAATGCGACGCCGCCCAATCCCTTCAACGCGTATCGCATCGATGGCGCTGGACCCGACATGCTCGCCGCGCTCAAGGCCGGGCGAAGCCTGCGGATCAAGGATTACGGCATCAGCCCCGGATATGACGTGATCCCCATGACCGGCATGGGGGCGGGATTGCGGCGGCTGGAGAAGGTCTGCTCTGCGCTGTGACAGACCGCCAAAGCTCATGGCGCGACACGCGCGCGGAGAGATTTCCTCTTTTCTGTCGGAAATACGGAAAAACCCGCTACCGAACGTGAATTGAACCGCCAGCCGCGCCGGCTTATTTGAAACGTTCGGAAGAACGAACGGGATCAGCAGCGCCGTGGCCTTTCTGAACGTCATCGACCGCGCGGGACATCCGCACCGGCTTGAAGCCGTCGAAGGCTGGCGGGTGATGGAAATCCTGCGCGACTACAAGGTCGGCGTCGAGGGCGTCTGCGGCGGTTCCTGCGACTGCGCGACCTGCCATGTCGTCGTCGCGGCGGACTGGGCCCCACGCCTGCCCGACCCGCGCTCGGACGAGATCGACGCGCTCGACACGCTGCCGCTGATCGAACCGACCTCGCGTCTGTCCTGCCAGATCATCTGGTCGGACGATCTCGACGGCCTGACCCTGAGACTGGCGGAGGCCGCGTGATGGCTGCAGCCCCCAAGCGCCCGCCCCTGCCCGCGATCCTGCTCGCCAACGACCTGCTCGACGGCGACGTCGTCTTCGCCAGCGCCGCCGCCGGAGCGCTTAGCTGGACGCGCGATCCGGCGCTGGCGCTGGTGGCGGCCGACGATGCGGCCGCGGCCGGGCTGGAGAGCTTCGCGGCGGCGGAACTCGCGGGCAACCGCGTCGTCGACGCTTATCTCGTCGATGTTGAGATCCGGTCCGGCGCGCCCGTCCCGCGCCATTTCCGCGAGCGCTTCAAGACGCTCGGCCCCAGCAACCGTCCCGATCTCGGCAAACAGGCCGGCGACGGGATCGAAAACGGGCGAAGGGCCTGAGCATGTATCGTTACGACGAATTCGACGAGCGTTTCGTTCGCGAGCGGGTCGGCCAGTTCCGCGATCAGGTCGCGCGCAGGCTCGACGGTTCTCTGACCGAGGACGAGTTCAAGCCGCTGCGGCTGAAGAACGGCGTCTATCTGCAGCTCCACGCCTATATGCTGCGGATCGCCATCCCCTACGGCACCCTGTCGTCGAAGCAGTTGCGCCAGCTCGCGCTGATCGGCGAACGCTATGATCGCGGCTACGGCCATTTCACGACGCGGCAGAACCTGCAGTTCAACTGGCCGAAGCTGCGCGACATCCCTGCCATTCTCGACCTGCTCGCGGATGTCGAGATGCACGGCATCCAGACATCCGGAAACTGCATCCGCAACGTCACGGCCGACCATTTCGCCGGCGTCGCGCAGGACGAGATCGAAGATCCGCGCCCGACGGCCGAGCTGATCCGGCAATGGTCGTCCTTGCATCCCGAGTTCAGCTACCTGCCGCGGAAGTTCAAGATCGCCGTGACCGGGGCCGAGCATGACCGCGCCGTGATCAAGGCCCACGACATCGGCCTGCGCCTGCGCCGCCATCCCGAGACAGGCGCGGCCGGCTACGAGGTCAGCGTCGGCGGCGGGCTGGGCCGCACGCCGATGATCGGCAAGGTCGTGCGCGATCATCTGCCGAAGGCCGACCTGCTGGCTTTTCTCGAGGCGATCATGCGGGTCTATAATCTCGAGGGCCGACGCGACAACAAGTACAAGGCCAGGGTCAAGATCCTCGTCCACGAAATCGGCGCCGACGAGTTCACCCGCCGCGTCGAGGAGGAATTCGCGCGGCTCGACGGTCCCTCGGTCAACGCCGACCCGGCCGAGGTCGAACGGATCGCGGCCTATTTCGCCCCGCCGGCCTATGAGGTTCTACCCGAGACGAGCCGCGCGTTGGACGCGATGAAGGCGGCCAACCCCGCCTTCGCGCGCTGGGTCGAGGTCAACACGGCCCCGCACAAGGCGCCGGGCTATGCGGCGCTGACGATCTCGCTCAAACCCGTCGGCGAAGCTCCGGGCGACGCGACGTCGGACCAGATGCGGCTCGTCGCCGATCTGGCGGAAGAATTCTCGCATGCGGAAATCCGCGTCACCCACGCGCAGAACCTCGTTTTGCCTTACGTCCGCCAGCGCGATCTCTTCGCGATCTGGCAGCGGCTCGGCGAGGCCGGGCTGGCCAGCGCCAATGTCGGGCTGATCACCGACATCATCGCCTGCCCCGGGCTCGACTATTGCGCGCTGGCCACCGCGCGCTCGATCCCGATCGCGCAAGCGATCCAGCAGCGCTTCGCGGATGCGGCGCGCGAGGACGAGATCGGCGCGCTCAACATCAAGATCTCGGGCTGCATCAACGCCTGCGGCCATCACCATGTCGGCCATATCGGCATTCTCGGCCTGGAGAAGCGCGGCATCGAATCCTACCAGATCACGCTCGGCGGCGACGCCACCGAGAACGCCGCGATCGGCGAGATTCTGGGACCGGGCCTGCCCGCCGAGGAGGTGCCGGATGCGATCGAGCGCATCGTCGGCGTCTATCTGAGTGAGCGCAACGACGGCGAGAGCTTCATCGAGAACGTTCGCCGCATCGGGCTCGGGCCCTTCAAATCGGCCTTTCAGGAGGCAACCCATGCCGTTGCTTGACCGAAACGGGGCGAAAATCGATGCCTGGACCCGCAGCGAGGGGCCGGCCATCGGCAACCTCTCGCATGCGCTCGTGCCCTGGGAAGCGCTGACCGAGGCTTTGCAGCAGAAGACGCGCGACCAGCGCATCGGCGTGATCGCGCCCAATACGGTGCGGATCGCCGAGTTGAAGCTGGTCCTTCGCCAGCTTTCGCTCGTCGCGGTCGGCTTCCCGGCCTATTCGGACGGGCGCGGTTTCAGCCTCGCCAAGCATATCCGCAACCACGGCTTCACGGGGACGCTGCGCGCCAGCGGCCCGCTGATCGCCGACCAGTTCGCCTACGCGCTGTCCTGCGGCTTCGACGAGATCGAGTTGCCCGATGGGCTCGCGGCGCGCCAGCCGGTCGAGCAATGGCTCAAGGCGCGCGACCTGATCAGCCATGGCTATCAGCGCGGCTATGGCGACAGCCGAAACATCCTGGACCAGCGCCGCGCCGCGCGCGCCGCCGGTCAATCGGCGTCCTGAGATGACGCTCCGGGGCGAAACCGGGATGGACGCGCCCGCACAGCAAGCCGCCTTGCGCGGCCTCGAGGAGGACAGCATGGACAGCGAGATCGCGACGATCCTGCCCGCCCGCCGGCATGAGCGCTGGTTCGATATTTGCTTTCGCCTTATCATCCTGGCACTGGCCGGATTCTGGCTGCTGACGCCCCCGGCGGGTGGCCAGTCCCCGGCGGCTGACATCAAGGCGGCAAGCGCGAGCCGATGACCGAAAGACGTCCGGAATCGACCACGGCGCGCCGTATCGAGCGGCTGGCGACGCTGCCGCTCTTCCACAAGCTGGAAGGGCGCAAGGTCGTGCTCGCCGGCTCGAGCGAGGGCGCGCTCTGGAAGGCCGAGCTTTTGGCCGCGACCGGCGCGGAACTGCATATCTATGCTGTCGATGAGCCGGCGCTTTTCGCCGCGCTGGCCGTCGATCCCCCGGCTGGCCGCGTCATCATGCATGAGCGGCGCTGGCAGGCGGACGATCTGTCTGACGCGGCGCTGGCGATCGGCGACATCGAGCATCCCGACGAGGCACGCAGCTTCGTGGCGGCGGCGCGGCAGGCCGGCGTTCCGGTCAACGTCGTCGACAAGCCGGAATTCTGCGACTTCTCCTTCGGCTCGCTGGTCAACCGCTCGCCGCTGATCGTGGCGATCTCGACCGATGGCGCAGCCCCTGTGTTCGGCCAGGCCGTGCGCGCCAAGATCGAGGCGCTTCTGCCGACCGGATTCCAGGCCTGGGCCCAAGCGGCGAAGGACTGGCGGCCGGCCGTGCAGGCGCGCGCATTGCCCTTCGCGCTGCGCCGCGCCTTCTGGGAAAAATTCACGACACGAGCCATGGCCGCTCCGGAGCAGCCCCCCGACGAGGCCGACCGAGCCGCGCTGTTTGCCGAACTCGGCCGGATCGAGGGCAGCCATGACGGGACCGGCCGCGTCACGCTGGTCGGGGCTGGACCGGGCGACCCGGAACTGTTGACGCTGAAGGCGATCCGCGCGCTGCAGAGCGCCGACATCATCCTCTACGACGATCTGGTCTCGGCCGGCGTGCTCGAACTGGCCCGGCGCGAGGCCAGGCGCATGCTGGTCGGCAAGACCGGCCACGGGCCGTCCTGCAAGCAGTCCGACATCAATGCGATGATGGTGTCGCTGGCCGGACAGGGCAAGCATGTCGTCCGGCTGAAGAGCGGCGATCCCGGCATTTTCGGGCGGGCCGGCGAGGAAATCGAGGCCTGCGCGGTTGCCAATATCCCGGTCGCGATCGTTCCGGGCATCTCGGCGGCGCAGGGGGCGGCGGCTGCGCTCGGCCTCTCGCTGACCCATCGCGACCATGCCCGCCGGCTGCAATTCGTCACCGGCCATGCCCGCAACGGGCAACTGCCCGACGATCTCGACTGGCGTGCGATGGCCGATCCGCATGCGACGACGGTGATCTACATGCCGCGCGCGACGCTGGCTGCCTTCCGCGAGCATGCGCTGGCGGCCGGGCTCGATCCGCGCACGCCGGCGATCGCGGTCCTCGGCGCGACACGACCGGACGAGGCGCGCATCGCTGCCACCATCGCCACTCTCCCCGAACGCCTCGCCGAGCTGCCCGCCAAGGGCCCGGTTCTCGTGATGATCGGGCATGCGCTCGGCACGGCGCTGCAGCAGATGGACGCAGGACGGATTTCCGCCTGATTTGGAGCGGAGCATGCGCTGATCCGCGAAACCGGCAACAACGCCTGAAGAGATATTCTTCTCCTGCGGTGCTGAAGTTTGGCACGGACCAGTTGCGTCACCCGGTTGAGACATAGGCGACAATTCAGTACGTTTCGTTCGTTATTCAGAACAAGTGACGAGGTCCGTCAACGGAGATCGTCGCCGATCGCAACGGAGCCCTGACATGACGCGATCCCGCCTGACTCGCCTGGCGCGCGCCGGCCTCGTGCTCGGAGCCTTTTCGCTTTGCTTCGGCGTCGTCGCCGGAGCGAGAGCCCAGACCGAACTGCTCAACGTCTCCTACGACCCGACGCGGGAACTCTATCGCGAGATCAACGCCGCCTTCATCGCCGAGTGGAACGCGAAGAACGCCAGGAAGATCAAGACAATCCGCCAATCGCATGGCGGCTCGGGTTCGCAGGCGCGCGCGGTCATCGACGGGCTCAACGCCGATGTCGTGACGCTGGCGCTGGCCGGCGACATCGATGCGGTCGCGCAGCGCTCCAGGAAGCTGCCCGAGAACTGGCAGACGCGGCTGCCCAACAACGCCTCGCCCTACACCTCGACGATCGTGTTCCTCGTCCGCAAGGGCAATCCCAAGGGCGTGAAGGACTGGGCCGATCTGGTGAAGCCCGGCCTTCGCGTGATCACGCCGAACCCGAAGACGTCCGGAGGCGCGCGCTGGAACTACCTCGCCGCCTGGGCCTATGCCGTGAAGGCGTTCGGCAAGGACGAGGCCAAGGTCCGCGACTACATCGCCAAGCTGCTCGCCAACGTGCCGGTGCTCGACACCGCCGCGCGCGGCGCGACCACGACCTTCACCCAGCGCGGCATCGGCGACGTCTTCCTGTCATGGGAGAACGAAGCTTTTCTGGCGCGAAAGGAGTTCGGCGCCGACAAGTTCGACATCGTCGTGCCGAGCCTGTCGATCCTGGCCGAGCCGCCGGTGGCTGTCGTCGACGGCAATGTCGATGCGAAGGGCACCCGCGCCGAGGCGCAGGCCTATCTCGACTTTCTCTATAGCCCGAAGGGTCAGGCCATCATCGCGAAGCACTATTATCGCCCGCGCAACCGCGAGGCGGCCGCGCCCGGCGATCTGGAGCGCTTCCCCAGGCTCGAACTCGTCACCATCGACGCCGTCTTCGGCGGCTGGGCCAAGGCTCAGCCTACGCATTTCGGCGATGGCGGCACCTTCGACCAGCTCTACAAGCCGGCGCGCTGAGGCATGGCGGCGACCTCGCCTTCGGTCGCGATCGCGACGCGCTGGCGCGAGCCGAGCATCCTGCCGGGTTTCGGCATCTCGCTCGGCATCACGCTGACGGCGCTCTCGCTCGTCGTGCTGATCCCGCTCGCGGCGCTGTTCCTGAAAGCGGCGAGCGCGGGGCCGGCCGACATCTGGGCGGTCGCGACCTCGCCCAGGACGCTGGCCGCGCTCCGGCTCTCCTTCCTCGGGGCGCTGTTTGCGGCGTCCGTCAACGCCGTCTTCGGCCTGATCCTGGCCTGGGTGCTGGTGCGCTACGAATTTCCGGGACGGCGTCTGGTCGATGCCGCCGTCGATCTCCCGTTCGCGCTGCCCACGGCGGTCGCCGGCATCGCGCTGGCGGCGATCTATGCCCCCAATGGCTGGATCGGCAGCCTGCTGGCGCCACTCGAGATCAAGGTCGCCTACACGCCGCTCGGCGTCATGGTAGCGCTGATCTTTATCGGCCTGCCCTTCGTGGTGCGGACGGTGCAACCGGTGCTGGAGGAGATGCAGGGCGATGTCGAGGAAGCGGCGGCCCTGCTCGGGGCCAGCCGCTGGCGCACGGTGTTCCGCGTGATCCTGCCGCCGCTCTATCCGGCGCTGCTGACCGGTTTCGTGCTCGCCTTCGCGCGGGCCGTCGGCGAATACGGCTCGGTGATATTCATCGCCGGCAATGTTCCGATGGTCTCGGAAATCGCCCCGCTGCTGATCGTGATCCGGCTCGAGCAGTTCGATTATGCGGGGGCGGCCGTGGTCGCCACGCTCATGCTCCTGCTCGCCTTCGCGCTGATCCTCGCCGTCAACCTGATCCAGGCCGGCGCACGGCGGAGGTTCGGCGATGTCTGACGCTGCCCTGCCCCTGCCTGCGGCCAGAAGGGCGCGCATCGGGACACAGCGCGTTCGCGGCGAGAGCCTTGCCGTGCGCTGCCTGCTGATCGCCGTCTCGCTGGTCTTCCTCGCGCTGTTCCTGCTGCTGCCGCTGGTCTCGGTCTTCGTCGAGGCGGCATCGCGCGGATTCGAGGCCTACAAGGCTGCCATAACGGAAGAAGACGCTCTGGCCGCGATCCGGCTGACCCTGTTGGTCGCCGCCATCGCCGTGCCGTTCAACATCGTCGTCGGCATCGCCGCCGCCTGGGCGATCGCCAAGTTCGAGTTCCGGGGCAAGAACCTGCTGATCAGCCTGATCGACCTGCCCTTCTCGGTCTCGCCGGTGATCTCGGGGCTGGTCTTCGTGCTGCTCTTCGGCGCGCAGGGCTATTTCGGCGCCTGGCTCAAGGCCAATGACGTGCAGGTCATCTTCGCCTTGCCCGGCCTCGTGCTGGCGACGGTTTTCGTGACCTTCCCGTTCGTGGCGCGCGAGCTGATCCCGCATATGCAGTCGCTCGGCTCGGCCGACGAGGAGGCGGCGCTGACGCTCGGCGCGTCAGGTTGGCGCGTCTTCTTCGCGATCACGCTGCCGAACGTGAAATGGAGCCTGTTCTACGGCGTTCTGCTGTGCAACGCGCGGGCGATGGGCGAATTCGGCGCGGTCGCGGTGGTCTCGGGCAAGATCCGGGGGCTGACCAACACCATGCCGCTGCATGTCGAGATTCTCTACAACGAATACATGGGCGCGGCCGCCTTCGCCGTCGCCTCGCTGCTGGCCGGCCTCGCGCTCGTCACGCTCGCCCTGAAAACCCTGCTGGAATGGCGCTACGGCGATGCGATCGCCGCCAGCCGCCGCCATTGACCGGAAGGACGCACGCGATGTCGGTCGCCGTCACCATCGAAACGATCGAGAAGCGCTTCGAGGCGTTCGCGGCCCTGCGCGGAGTCTCGCTCGACATCCAGCCGGGGGAACTGGTCGCGCTGCTGGGGCCTTCGGGCTCCGGCAAGACGACGCTGCTCAGGCTGATCGCCGGGCTCGACCAAGCCGATCGCGGCCGCGTGCTGTTCGGCGAGACCGATATGCGTGACCTCACGCTGCGCGACCGGCGCATCGGCTTCGTGTTCCAGCATTACGCGTTGTTCAAGACCATGACGGTGGCCGAGAACGTCGCCTTCGGCCTGAACTCGCGCCCGCGTCGCGAGCGTCCCGATGAGGCGGAAATCCGCAAGCGGGTCGGCGATCTGCTCGACCTCGTGCAATTGCCGGGTCTGGAGAAGCGCTATCCGAGCCAGCTCTCGGGCGGCCAGCGGCAGCGCGTTGCCTTGGCCCGCGCGCTCGCGATCGAGCCGCGCGTCCTGCTGCTCGACGAGCCCTTCGGCGCGCTCGACGCCAAGGTTCGCAAGGACCTGCGGGCCTGGCTGCGCGATCTGCACCGCCGCACCGGGCACACCACCGTCTTCGTCACGCACGACCAGGAAGAGGCGCTCGAACTCGCCGACCGGGTCGCGATCCTCAATGATGGGCGGCTGGAGCAGGTCGGCACGCCCGACGACGTCTATGACCATCCCGCCACGCCCTTCGTCTGCGAATTTTTGGGCGAGGCCAACAAGCTGCCTGTCAAGGTCGTGGGCAGCCAGGCTTTTTTCGGCGACCGGCCGGTGCTGGGCGGGCTCTCGCAGAACAAGGGCGGTCAGGCTTCGCTTTATGTCCGGCCGCAGCATCTTCGCATCGTCGACGACGCGCCGCTCGCTTTGCCCGGCGTAGTCGAGCACCTGCGCCGCAACGGCCCGCTTCGACGGGCCGAGGTCGCGGTGCAAGGTCTCGGAAAGCGGCTCGACGTCGATCTCGCCAGCCAGGTCGCGCCGGCGATCGGTGAAAGGATCAGACTGCGGATCACGCATGGCAGCCTGTTCGCGGCTGCCTGACAAGCGCCCTCGCCTGCCTCGACGCAAGCCGCTAGCCTGCGCCGCAAATCAGCCGACGGAGTTCTGGCATGAAAGCACGCGCGAGATGGGTCGAGGGCATGGCCTTCATGGGCGAGGCCGGCAGTGGCCACGCCGTCATGATGGACGGCGCGCCCGACCATGGCGGGCGCAATATCGGCATCCGGCCGATGGAGATGCTGCTGATCGGTCTTGCCGGCTGCACCGGCTTCGACGTGGTGCAGATCCTGAAGAAAGGACGCGAGCCGGTGACCGGCTGCGATGTCGAGGTGGAGGCGCAGCGCGCGGCTGAGGACCCCAAGGTCTTCACCGCGATCCATATCGCCTATCGCATCAGCGGACGGGGCTTGAACGCGGCCAAGGTCGAGCGCGCCGTCACACTCTCGAAGGAAAAATACTGTTCGGCTTCGATCATGCTCGGCGCGACGGCGACGATGACCTACGCGATCGACCTGGTCGACGAACTGCAGACGATGGCGGCGGAGTGAGCATGCGCGATTTTGCGGGACTGATTTCGCCAGAGGCGGTCGCCGCCCGGCTCGGTGATCCGAAACTGGTTATCGTCGACATCCGCTCTGCCGTCGATGGCGGCGGCAGGGCGGCCTATGAGGCGAGCCATATTCCCGGCTCCGTCCATAGCGACTATGTCGCCGACGGCTGGCGCGCCAAGGTCGGCAATGCGCCCGGCATGTTGCCTTCGCTGGATCACCTGGCGGCTCTCGTCGGAGGGCTCGGCATCAAGCCGCATGATGACGTGGTCATCGTGCCGGCGGGCACGAGCGCGACGGATTTAGCCGCCGCGGCGCGGGTCTACTGGACGCTGAAGCTGATCGGGCATGGCCAGCAGGCGATCCTCGACGGCGGTTTCTCCGGCTGGCGCGAGGATACGCGTCGTCCCGTCGAGAGCGGCCCCTCAACGGCCGAGCCGGCCAATGCCTATCCCGTCGTGATGCAGCAGCGGCTGCGTAGCACGGCCGACGCCACGCTCGTCGCCTCGCGCAGCAAGCTCGCCACTCTGGTCGACGCCCGCGCCGCGAGCTATTTCGAGGGGGCCGAGAAGGCGCCCGAAGCCCTGCGCCCCGGCCGCATCCCGGGTGCGATCTCGCGCGACTATACGCAAGCGTTCGACCCTGCGACGGGGCGGCTGAAGCCGCAGGGCGAGCTCGCAGCCCTTTTCGCCGGCGTGCCGCACGGGCCGGCGATTTCCTATTGCAACACCGGCCATACCGCCGCGCTGAACTGGTTCGTGCTGTCTGAGGTTCTCGGGCGCGAGGAGGTCGCGCTCTATGAGGGCTCGATGACCGACTGGACGCAGGATCCTGAACGGCCGGTGGCGACCGGAGCGGGTTGAACCGCTACGGCCGCGGAACGATGGCGGTGCCATGGTTTGGTATGCAAAGAGCGCCACGAGGCCAGGCTCCGAATAGCCGTCACCGGGTCAGAGAGACCTCTGACCCGGTGACGGCTATTCGTGTTGGACCAGGCTGCTGGCGTCTGTCTTAGCGGAATTTTTCTTCCGCCTTCGAATTCAGGGCGCGACCGGCGCGGGGCGGCTGTGCGAGACAGCGCGGTTGCCCTGCCTGTCGACATGGACGCCGGTCCGCGAACCGTCCGGATTGGTGGTCCAGGTGCTCGTGATGCCGGTCTTGGTGTTGTAGGTCGTCTTGTTGCCATTGGGCTTGTTGAAGGCCTTGCCCGGCCGGTTTCCGCTGACGCGCCTGCCGTCGGGAGTGGTCGTCGTGACCTTGCGATTGCCGAGCCCGAGCCCGGTCGAGCGGATGCGGGTGCCGTCGGGCAGGGTCGATTCCGCGAAGGGACGGGCATCGGGGGCAGGCCGCGGGCCGGGATTGAAGATCGGCGGCCGGGCCCAGCGGTCGTCGCCGCCACCGCCGCCGCCTTCGCCCGCCTGGGCGGCGACGCCGGAGAGCACGAGAACGGAGGCGCATGCGAAGGCCGAGAGTGAAAAGCGGATCATGATGATCTCCTGTCGCTTGATCCATTGAGGCCCTCGCCAATCGAGGACACTCATTGGTCGCGGCAAGCAGCGATCAGGTTCATCAGCCGTTCATCATTTTTCGTCCGCGCGCTTCTCGCCAGGCAGGATTTGCCAAATCGGCCAAAAACCAGCAAAGGAGCGCATCCGCGCCGCCTCCGGCCGCGCCACCCCTTTTCACGATCCGAGCTTGCCGCCGATGAACGCCGTCGCGCCAAAAATTTCATTCGTTTCGCTGGGCTGCCCCAAGGCGCTCGTCGATTCCGAGCGGATCATCACCTCTCTGCGGTCGGAGGGTTACGAACTCAGCCGCGGCCATGCCGGGGCCGACCTCGTCATCGTCAACACCTGCGGCTTCCTCGACAGCGCCAAGGCGGAATCGCTCGACGCGATCGGCGCGGCGATGGCTGAGAACGGCAAGGTCATCGTCACGGGCTGCATGGGCGCCGAGCCCGAGCAGATCCGCGACCGGTTCCCGAACCTGCTCGCGATCACCGGGCCGCAGGCCTATGAGAGCGTCGTCAGCGCTGTCCATCAGGCCGTGCCGCCTCGCCACGACCCCTTCGTCGATCTGGTGCCGGACCAGGGCGTCAAGCTGACGCCGCGCCACTACGCCTATCTGAAGATTTCCGAGGGCTGCAACAACCGCTGCAGCTTCTGCATCATCCCGAAACTGCGCGGCGATCTGGTCTCGCGGCCGATCGGCGAGGTGCTGCGCGAGGCCGAGAAGCTGGTGAAGGCCGGCGTCAAGGAGTTGCTGGTGATCTCGCAGGACACCAGCGCCTACGGCCTCGACATCCGTTATGCCCCCTCGATGTGGCAGGAGCGCGAGGTCCGCACACGCTTCTTCGAGCTGGCGCGCGAACTCGGCCAGATGGGCGTCTGGGTCAGGCTGCACTACGTCTACCCCTATCCGCATGTCGACGAGGTCATCCCGCTGATGCAGGAGGGGCTCGTGCTGCCCTATCTCGACATCCCGTTCCAGCATGCCTCTCCCAATGTTCTCAAGGCGATGAGGCGCCCGGCTCATCAGGACCGGACGCTGGAGCGCATCGCGAAATGGCGCGGTATCTGTCCCGACCTGGCGATCCGCTCGACCTTCATCGTCGGCTTCCCCGGCGAGACCGAGGAGGACGTCCAGGTCCTGCTCGACTGGCTGAAGGACGCGAAACTCGAGCGCGTGGGCGCCTTCAAATACGAACCGGTCAAGGGCGCGCCGGCCAATGACCTCGGCCTTCCCCTCGTTCCCGAGGACGAGAAGGAGGCGCGCTGGCACCGCTTCATGAAAGCGCAGGCGGAGATCTCGACCCGCATCGTCAAGGACCGCGTCGGCAAGCGCATTCAGGTCATCATCGACGAGGCCGGGCCGACCGTGGCCAGAGGCCGTTCGAAATGGGATGCGCCCGAAATCGACGGCAGCGTCCATGTGGCGAGCCGCCGGCCCCTGCGGGCGGGCGACATCGTCACGGTCAAGGTCGAGCGGGCCGACGCCTACGATCTGCACGGCGTCGCCGTCTAGCAAGACCTCAGCGCATCCCGCCCTGAGGATCGCAGGCATAGCTGACGATTACACCATGCGCGTTGCGTCGGGCGAGAACGCTGTCGCCCCCGCAGCGCTCGAAGGCGGGCTGCGGTTCGGGCCGTCCGGGCCGGCGCGGCGGCGGATTGCATGCATGCGTCAGGCAGTCGTTGGGGCTGCCCCGACGTCGCTCGACCGCGCGGGTCAGGCGCGCCTTCTCGTGTTCCCCGAGCAGGAATTCGATGACACCGGAATCGCCGCCGCCGCCGTTGCCGCCGGGGCCGCCGGACCCGCCGCCTTGGCCGCCACCGCCGCCCTGCTGGGCGAGCGCAACCGTCGAAATGGTGAGCGAGGCGAGCAGCAGCCCAGCGATGCGTGTCGTCCGGTTCATGACCTGTCTCCCGAATGAGAGCCAGCCCGCGCTGGCCCCCATTGGTCGCCGGCCGCGAGTGACAGGTTCAAAAGCAGGAGACGAATTGTTCCGCTCGGACGCGGGCTTCGCGTCGGGGCATGACCTTGCGGCCGAGCCACCAGCCGAAGCGCTGCGCCAGCATGGCGATGGCCAGCGCGTAGCCCAGCAGCGCGAAGAGCCACCCAAGCGCGCTCATGCCGATCGCGCCGAGCACGAGGGCGCCGCGCCCGAGCACCTTCAGCGTCGCGCGCAGGGTCGAGGGTTTTGCCGCTGCGAGCCTCGCCGCCTTGCGAAGGTCGCCGGCATCCTCGGCGACCGCCAGCACCTGTCGCAGGCCGCGCTGGCCGCTCCGCGCATAGATCGCGCCCGCATCCTGCCCGAGGCCAGCGAGGCGCGTCATCGCCGCCGGTCGGATGATGCCTCCCGCAGCCGCGCGCGTCGCGGCGATATCCAGCCTCGCGGCAGCCGCCAACCCGGCCGCCAGCGCCGGGCGATCGACGGCATCGACGGCGACGCGCCCGAGACTGGCCGCCAAGGCCGGCGACAGCAGCTTTGCCCGGCTCGCGCGCTTGACGAGGCTCAGGCCGTTGCGGGCCGGCAGCGCCCCGCCGAGACTGATCCAGGTCGCGGCGCTGAGCGCCAGCCCCGCCGCGGCGAAGGCGAGCACAGTCGGATCGGCCGCCTCGCCGCCGAGCCATTTGCGGCCCTCGACCGCGAGGTCGCGCAGATCGCCGAAGCCGACGACGTCGCCCGCGAGCGCGCCGGCGAAGCCGGCCTCGCTTTCGCGGTCGCCGGCAAGGAAGCCCTGTCCGAAATCCGAGACGGCGCGCATCGCCGAACCGTCCTTCAGGGTCGCGAGCCGGGCTTGCTGATCGGCCGTGACGTCGAGCCCGCGCTCGTTGGCCAGCGCGAGGAAGCTCTCCGCGAGGTCTATGTCGCGCGCGGCAAGCGCGGCTTCGACCTCCCGGGAGAGCCGCTCCGGCGTGAGCGCTTCGTCGAGACGCAAAGCCGATAGCGCCACGGGATCGTCGGCCGCCGCGTGGAGTTGCCAATGCCGGAAGGCGGGCGGCGCGACATGGAGACCCGCGCCGGCGAGACCCGGCAGCAGGACGATGGTCAAGAGCAGCGCTCTGATTCGCAAGGACAGGCCCCGAAACGAAAGTCGCGCCGGGCGATCGACCCGACGCGGCTTCGTCATAGCGCGGAATTCGGGCGGGATTGGCGCAGGCCGTCCCGCCGCCCGATCAGGGGATCAGCACCGTCGAGCCCGTCGTCCCGCGCCCCTCGAGCGCGTGATGGGCGTTTGCGGCGTCGGTCAGCGCGAAGGTGGCGTTGACCGGGACCGTGACCTTGCCACTGGCGACGGTCGCGAACAGGTTTTTCGCCATCTCGACCATGGTGTCGCGTTTGGCGATATGGGTGAACAGCGTCGGGCGCGTCACATAGAGCGAGCCCTTGGGTCCGAGCAGGCCGAGGTTGAACGGCTCGACCGTGCCCGACGCGTTGCCAAAACTCGCCAGCACGCCGAAGGGGCGCAGGCAGTCGAGCGACTTCAGGAAGGTATCCTTGCCGACGCCGTCATAGACCACATCGCAAAGCTTGCCGCCGGTGATCTCCTTGACGCGGGCAACGAAGTCCTCGTCGCGATAAAGGATGGTGTGATGCGCGCCATGCGCCCTGGCGAGGTCCGCCTTGTCCTGCGAGCCGACCGTGCCGATGACGGTCGCGCCCAGCGCCTTGCCCCATTGGCACAGGATCAGCCCGGTGCCGCCGGCCGCCGCATGAACGAGGATGGTGTCGCCGGGCGAGACCTTGAAGGTGCGGTGCAGCAGGTATTCCGCCGTCATGCCCTTCAGCATCATCGAGGCGGCGGCCTCGAACGACACCGCTTCCGGCAGCGCCACGACCGAACTCGCGGCGACGATGCGCTCCTCGGCATAGGAGCCGAGCGTCGCGACATAGGCGACGCGGTCGCCGGCCTTGAACTCGGCGACATTGGGGCCGACGGCGAGAACCTCGCCTGCACCCTCGTTGCCGGGCACGAAGGGCATCTGCGGGGCGGGATAGAGCCCGCTGCGGAAATAGGTGTCGATGAAATTCAGGCCGATCGCCCGGTTCCTGACCAGCACCTCGCCGGGTCCGGGCGCGGGCAAGGTGATGTCCTCGACCTGCAGAACCTCGGGGCCGCCGGTCTGGTGAACGCGGATGGCTTTGACCATTGTCGAAACTCCCTTTCGTGACGGCAGGACCATAGGGACTTCGGCACGCTTCACGCAACGGGGCCGATATGGCGGAGACAGGCGTCCAACGCAGTCACGGCTGCGGCGAGCGGCGCAGTGGCCAAGCCCGCGAGCATCGGCTAGCCAAGCAACATGAGCGCGCGCCAGCAGGATGAGGTCGAGATCGCCATCGTCGGCGCAGGCGCGGCAGGCCTCGTCGCGGCGCTGGCGCTGGCGCGGGATGGCCGGAAAGTCGCGCTCATCGGTCAGGCATCCGCCCCGCGCGACGGACGCACGGTGGCGCTGCTCGACGCCTCCTGGCGGCTGCTCCACGAATTCGGGCTGATGGAGGCGCTGGCCGAGAAGGCCGCTCCGCTTTCGACGATGCGGATCGTCGACGATACCGGCAGCCTGTTCCGCCAGCCGCCCGTGGAGTTCCGCGCCTCGGAGGTGGGGCTCGAAGCCTTTGGCTGGAACGTCGAGAACGCCGAGCTGGTCGCGGCGCTGGCGGCGCGGGCGCGGGGCGTCGATGCGATCGCGATGATCCCGGCCCTGGTCACCTCGATCGACGCGGAGAATGGGGGCGTGAGGCTGTCCGGCGAGGGTTTTGCTCCCCTGCATGCGCGCCTCGTCATCGGCGCTGACGGACGGCGCTCGCAGGTGCGCGCGGCGGCCGGTATCGCGGCGCGCGACTGGAGCTATCCCCAGACGGCGCTGACCGGCATCTTCAGCCATCGCCGCGACCACTGCGACGCCTCGACCGAGTTCCATACCCGCGCCGGGCCCTGCACGCTGGTGCCGCTGCCGGGCCGGCGCTCCTCGCTGGTCTGGATGCTGGCGCCGGCCGAGGCCGAGGCGGTCGCCGCGCTCGACGACGCCGCCTTCGCCCGGCGGGTCGAGACGCAGACCCGTTCGGCGCTGGGCGCGCTGACGCTGGACGGGCCGCGCGGGCGCGCGCCGATCGCGGGGCTCTCGGTCGAGCGCTTCGCCTCCGGGAGGATGGCGCTGATCGGCGAGGCGGCGCATGTCTTTCCGCCGATCGGCGCGCAGGGGCTTAATCTCGGCCTGCGCGACGTGGCGGCGCTGCGCGAGGCCTTGCGCGGAGAGGACGATCCCGGCGCTGCAAGCGCGATGTCGGCCTATGATTCGGCACGGCAGGCCGATGTGCGGCTCCGCACCGGGGCGGTGGACGCGCTGAACCGGACGCTGCTGACCGATCTGATGCCGGCCGACCTTTTGCGCGGCGCGGGACTGCTGGCGCTCTCGCGGATCGGGCCACTGCGACGTTTCGTGATGCGGCAAGGCCTGGCCGGCGGGACGCGCTAGCGTAGCTCAGGACGGGCCCAGCACGGCCTTCGTCCGCGCGCCGCTCGCCGGAACGTCGCGCATGGCGGCAGCCTTTTCGCGAAACACCGGCGCGAGCGGCAGGGGCGTCGAGACCATGCGCCGTCCGCCCGGCTCCTGCGCCTGCGCGTCGAACAGCCCTCGCGCCGTCATGTGCGGGTCGGCGGCGGCCTCGGCGAGCGTTCGCGCCACCGTGCAGCAGCAATCGCGCGGCTCCAGCACGCCGCGCCAATGCGTGGCGGCTTGGCTCGCGATGATCGCGGCGACGGCGTCGCGCGTCGCTGGCGGGTCGCGGCGGTCGTCGCGCAGCGCCGGCTCGAGCGCGATCGCCTCGCAAAAGGTCTCCCAGAACTTGGGTTCCAGCGCGCCGACCGCGAGGAACCAGCCATCCTGCGTCGGATAAAGGGCGTAGCGCGGGCTTCCGCCGGTCAACAACCCCTCCCCGCCTTCGGGATAGCGGCCCAAAGCCTGGCCTTGCGCCAGCCCATACCAGGCGAAGCTCGCCATGGCGTCGGTCATGGCGATGTCGAGATGGCAGCCCTTGCCCGCGCGCTCGCGCTGGCGCAGCGCCAGCAGGATGTTCATGACCGCCGGGAAGGCTCCGCCGCCGATGTCGGCGACGAGAGCGGGCGGCAGCGGCGCGGCAGCGCCCCGAGCGAGCGACTGACCCAACAACCCGCCGATCGCCTGATAGTTGATGTCGTGGCCGGCCTCCTGAGCGCGCGGGCCGGTCTGACCGTAGCCGCTGATCGAGCAATAGATCAGACGCGGATTGAGGCGGCTCAGCGCCTCGAAACCGAAGCCGAGCCGATCCATCACGCCGGGTCGGAACTGCTCGACGAGAACGTCGGCCTGTTCGATCAGCGGAGTCAGCCGCGCCAGCGCATCCGGCGATTTCAGGTCGAGTTCGACGCTTTCCTTGCCGCGGTTGAGGGCGGCGAAGGGCGCGGAGGTCTCGCCGAAGCGTGGCGGGAAACCGCGCATGTCCTCGCCGCCGGGACGCTCGATCTTGATCACCCGCGCGCCGGCCTCGGCCAGGAACAGGCTCGCCATCGGGCCGGGCAGCAATGTCGAGAAATCCAGAACCAGGAGATCGTCCAGAGGCTGCATCGGCAACTCGCAATGCCGGGCTTCACGCCCTTGGCTGATCATGGGAACAGGTCGGCGGTCATCCTGCCCGTCTTCACCAGCCACAGGAAGCCCGTCAGCGTGACCATCGAGACGAGCGTGCCGACGAGGATGCAGGCCGAGGCGCGCTCGACGCCGATCTTGTACTGCGTCGAGATCACGAAGATGTTCAGCGCCGGCGGCAGCGCCGCCATGGTGACGGCCGCGAATATCCAGTTGTCGGGAAAATCGCCGAGCAACGAGAGCAGCACCCAGACCAGCAGCGGGTGCAGCGCCAGCTTGATCACCACCAGCAGCGGCACCTCGCCGGGCATCGCCTTGAGCGGACGCAGCGCCACCGTGACGCCGAGAAGGAAGAGCGCGCAGGGCGCCGCAGCTTGCGAGAGCCAGAGCGTCATCTTGTCGAGCGCGGTCGGCAACTGAAATTGCGTGTAGGCCGCCGCGACGCCGAGAACCGTCGCGACGTTGAAGGGATGGGTCGCGACCTTCCAGGAGACATCGGCGGCCGTCGCCAGCAGGCTCTTCTTCTCGACGCCGGCGACAGCCATCAGGAAGGGTATCAGCGAAAACAGCAGGATGTTGTCGAAGACGAAGATGAGCACGACAGGCGCGCTGGCCGAGGGGCCGAGCGCCGCCAGGATCAGCGGCGGGCCCATATAGCCGATGTTGGAATAGGAGCCGGCGACGCCCTGCATCACCGACTGGGGCATGTCGCCGCGCGTATAGTAGAGCCCGACGGCGAAGGAGAGCGCAAACGCGCAATAGGTCGAGAGCGTGGTCGCGACGACGAAGCCCCAGTTGCTCAGCTCCGAGAGCGGCTTGTCGGCGATCAGCCGGTAGAACAGGCAGGGCAGCGCGATGAAGATCAGGAAATACTGCAGCCAGGCGAGTCCCTCCTCCGGCAACCGCTTGTAACGCCCGACCGCGAAGCCGAGCAGGATCAGCCCGAAGAAGGGCGCGACCAGATTGAACAGGTTGGCGAGATCGGCCATGCGGCGGGAGACCCGGGGCTCTGTGGTGGATTCGGCCCGTCGGCCGTGCTTGAGCCGGGACGTTTCAGGATGCGACAGGCGTTTAGCCGCTTCCCGCCGCCCTGCAAAGTCGAAGCGGCGTCGGCCGGCCGGCCGCCCAATGCGGGGTAAGGTAAAATTCCTAGGATTATTTCCTCTTGATTAAATCGGCTAAAATTCCTAGGATTTTGATCCCCCTTCTCGAAGCTACGAAATGCCCGATGGACTGCGCTCCCCGGCTCCGGCAGATTTGCCGCAATGCACCATGGAGCCCGCCGAGGGGATGCCCGCAATGACGGTCAAGACGCCGCGCCAGTTCTTCAAGCCGCTCGCCATCGGCGCGCCCGAGCCGTTTCGCGAGTTGCCGCTGACGCTGGAGCGGATGATCCATTTCGTGCCGCCGCATCTGGAGAAGGTCCGCGCCAAGGTCGGCGAGCTCGCCGGCCAGGTCGACATCGTGCTCGGCAATCTCGAGGACGCCATTCCCGTCGAAGCCAAGCAGGCGGCGCGCGACGGCTTCATCGCCATGGGCAAGGCGCATGATTTCGGCAAGACGGGCCTGTGGACGCGGGTGAATGCGCTGAACTCGCCCTGGTTTCTCGACGACATCACGGCGATCATGGCCGAGATCGGTGGCAAGCTCGACGTCGTGATGGTCCCCAAGGTCGAGGGACCGTGGGACATCCATTATGTCGACCAGTTGCTGGCCCAGTTCGAGGCGCGGCATCAACTGCCCAAGCCGATCCTGATCCACGCCATCCTGGAGACGGCCGAGGGCGTCAAGAACGTCGAGACGATCGCCACCGCCTCGCCGCGCATGCACGGGATGAGTTTGGGGCCGGCCGATCTCGCCGCCTCGCGCGCGATGAAGACGACGCGGGTCGGCGGCGGGCATCCCGAATACAAAGTCATCGCCGACCCCTCGCCCGAGGGCGGCGCGCGCGCCGTCGCCCAGCAGGATCTCTGGCATTATACGCTGGCCAAGATGGTCGATGCTTGCGCGGCGGCCGGGATCAAGCCGTTCTACGGCCCGTTCGGCGATTTTTCCGACGAGGCCGCCTGCGAGGCCCAGTTCCGCAACGCCTTCCTGCTCGGCTGCGCCGGGGCGTGGACGCTGCATCCCTCGCAGATCGCCATCGCCAAGCGCGTCTTCAGCCCCGATGCCGCCGAGGTGGCGTTCGCGCGACGCATCATCGAGGCCATGCCGGACGGCTCCGGCGCTGTCATGATCGACGGCAAGATGCAGGACGACGCGACCTGGAAGCAGGCCAAGGTCATCGTCGATCTGGCCAGACAGGTCGCCGCCCGCGATCCGGCTCTGGCCGAGCGCTACGGATTGTGAAGGGTGGCGCCGTTCGGACCCGGTTGATTTCGACGTATTTGCGACGCATTCCTGAAGCAAGCGCAAGCCTTGCGTTGCCGGCAAAGCCCGGCTCATCACGGATCACGGCGTTATGGAAGCAAGATCGGCGAAATTCCGCATCGGACAGGTGGTCAAGCACCGGGTCTATCCGTTCCGCGGCGTGATTTTCGATGTCGATCCGGTCTTCGCCAACACGGAGGAATGGTGGATGGCGATCCCGGAGCATCTGCGCCCGTCGAAGGACCAGCCCTTCTACCATCTCTTCGCCGAAAACGACGAGACCGAATACGTCGCCTATGTCTCCGAGCAGAATCTCGTCGTCGACGAAACCGGCCGGCCCGTCCGCCACCCGCAGGCCAAGGAATTTTTCCGTCGCGACCGCAAGGGCCGCTACACGATCGACCGGACCGGACTGAACTGACGCTGGACGGCGTCGCATCGCCCTCACCGACACTGTCAGCAGCCACCGGCATCACGTCATGAAAAAGGCCGGCCCCTCGCAGGGCCGGCCTTTCGCGTTTCGACGCGCGACGATCAGGGGCGCGGCGCGGCGCCTGGAGCAGGCGTCAGGCCCGGCGCGGGGGCAGGAGCCGCGCCCGGCAGGGAGGGCGCGCCGGGCGCCGCATTGGCGCCGGCGCCGCCGAGACGCTGGCGCAGCTCTTCCTGTCGCTTGGCGAGCTCGTCCTGCAACTGCTTCTGCTGCTGCTCCAGCACGGCCGGGTCGATCGGCGCGCCGTCGAAGCCCTTGGCGAAGTCGGAGAGCGGAATCGAGAACGAGACCTCGCGCGCGCCCTGGTTCTGCACGCTGACGCTGAGCGCGTTGCCCTTCTTCATCGAATTGATGAAGTCGTCCTTGACGGTCGCCTCGGCGAAGCAGCCGTTCGGGAAGCAGATGGCGTAGCGGCCGGACGTGGGCTGGGCGGTGTCGACGCCGAAGCGGATGCCGGGCGCGAGCAGCAGGCCGAGCGGCATCAGGAAGCGCACGATCTTGTTGGGGTCGCCCTTCACGTCATAGACGGCGACCGCCAGCACGGGCTGGCCCTGATCGGAGACGAAGTCGCGCGTGGTGTAGCAGATTTCCTTGTTGGCGGCCTGGTCCTTGCCGCAGACCTTGGTCCAGCTCGTCTGGGACGGCTCGGGCTTGACCTGAACCACGGTCGGACCCGTCGGGGCAGCCTGCCCGGCCGGCGGCTGCGCCGGCTGGGCGGGCGCTGCCGGACGCTGCGCCGGGCGCTGGGGCTGCGCCTGCGCGACGGCGGCGATGGGCGACAGCGCCAGCGAGGCGCTCAGGGCGGCGGCGAGGCCGCGCGAAATCAGGCGAAACGAAGCGGACATCGGTCTTCCTTACATCTGGCGAATTCGGGGATCACGACTTCGCAAGCCGCGCGCATCATCATCGGCGGCCCAACCACTGGCCGACTCGGACCATCTCGGCCCGTGCACATCGGCAGGGATTGAGGCGTTTGCATGACACCTGGCGACGGCTTTAGCGAGTTCCGCTGCGGGATTCCAGCCCGAATAGCTGCGCGACCGCATCCCATGCGTGTTATCTTCGCAGCCGGGAATCAGGAACGGCGATGGATTTGCTTCACGCGGGGCGGGCTGCCCTGCAGGCCATGACGAGGACGGCCCTCGCTTTCGCCGCATGCGCCGCGCTGGCTTGTGCAAGCGCGCCCGTGCGCGCGGCAGAGCCGACGCACGCCATAGCGATGCATGGCGAACCGGCCCTGCAGCCCGGTTTTTCGCATCTGCCCTATGCGGACCCGGCCGCGCCCAGAGGCGGACGCATCATCTTCGGACAGCAAGGCACCTTCGACAGCCTGAATCCACTCGTCGTCATTGGCGTCGCGCCCGACGCCGTGCCGCGCTATGTCCAGCAAAGCCTGCTGTTCCGCTCGGCCGACGAGCCCTTCACGGCCTATGGGCTACTGGCCTCGCGCATCGAACTCAACGACGCGCGCACCAAGCTGGCCTTCGAGATCGACCCGCGCGCAAAATTCTCGGACGGCAAGCCGGTCACGGCCGAGGACGTGCTGTTCACCGTCGAGATGCTGAAGACCAAGGGCAAGCCGTTCCACCGCTCCAGTCTCGCCCGCGTCACGAAGGCGCAGGCCCCCTTGCCCACCCGCGTCGAGTTCGAGCTGGGCGACGGCTCCAACCGCGAGTTGCCGCTGGTGATCGGCGCGCTGCCGATCTTCGCCAAGCACGCCACGGATGCGGATAAATTCGGCGAGACCAGTTTCAGGCCCGCGCTCGGCTCCGGCCCCTATCTCGTCAGCGAGGTCAGGCCCGGCGAGGCGCTGACCCTGAAGCGCCGGAACGATTTCTGGGCCGAGGACCATCCGCTGACGCGCGGGCTCTTCAACGCCGACGAGATCCGCTACGATTTCTACCGCGATTCCAACGCGCTGTTCGAGGCGTTCAAGGCCGGGCTCTACGATGTCCGGCTCGAGGCGGACACGACGCGCTGGACCACTGGCTACGACATCCCGGCCGTGCGCGACGGGCGGATCGTCCGCGACACGCTGCGCTTCAGATCGCCCAAGGGCATGACCGGGCTCGTCTTCAACACGCGCCGGCCACTGTTTTCCGACATCAGGGTGCGCGAGGCGCTCGGGCTGATGTTCGATTTCGAATGGGTCAACCGCAACCTGTTCCATGGCGTCTATCGCCGGTCCGGCAGCTTCTTCTCCGATTCGGAGCTGTCGGCGCTGGGCGTCCCGGCCGACGAGCGCGAGACCGCGCTGCTCGCCGCGTTTCCCGGCAGCGTGCGCGCCGACATCCTGTCGGGGCAATGGTCGCCGGCCGCCAGCGACGGCTCGGGCCGCGACCGCGAGCAGGCCCGCAAGGCGCTCGAGCTGCTGAAGGACGCAGGTTACGCGCTGCGGGACGGCGCGCTGCGGAAGCAGGGCGCGGGCGAGCCCTTCGCCTTCGAGATCACCGTGACCAGCCGGCCGCAGGAGCGACTGGCGCTCAACTACGCCGCCTCGCTGAGCCGGATCGGCGTTTCGGTCTCGGTCAGGCTGATCGACGACGTGCAATACTGGCGCAGGCTTTCGACGTTCGATTTCGACATGATCCAGTGGACCTGGCCGGCGTCCGCCTCGCCGGGCAACGAGCAGATCGGGCGCTGGGGCTCGGCCAATGCCGAACGCAACGGCTCGCTGAACTATGCCGGCGTGAAATCGCCCGCGATCGACGCCGTGCTGCAGAGGCTGCTAAGCGCGCGCGAGCACCCCGATTTCGTCGCCACCGTCCGCGCGCTCGACCGGCTCCTGCTCTCGGGCTTCTACGTCGTTCCGCTGCATTATCTGCCGGAAACCTGGCTGGCGCGCTCGCGCGACATCGTCCTGCCCGAGCGGCGGCCGGGCTTCTTCTTCTCGACCGAAACGCTGGCGCGCGCTGCGTCGCCGCCGGCTCCGGCCAATTGAAGGCACGATCATGAGGGCCGATCCCGACGAAGCCGTCGCCGCGCTGCTCGAAGGGCTCGATCTCGATTCGCTGCTGCAGGCGCTGACCCGCAGCCGGGGTTACGAGGCGGCGCTGCGCGATCCGCCCGGCCGGCGCGGCTGGAGCGACGCGATGCCGACCTCGCTCAACTTCATCCAGCTTGAGGAGCGGGTCGATCAGCTTGCCCGCCTGCTGACGATCAACAAGGCTCAAGCCGGCGCCAGCATCGCGATCCTCGCTCCGATGGGCCAGGAGGCGCTGGTCTCGATCCTGGCCTGCCTGCGCGCCGGCCTGTCGCCGCTGCTGCTGCCGCTGCACGGCAACGAACTGGAACTGCTGCGGCTGATCGAGGCGTCGGGCGCTGTGATGGCGCTGGGCACGGCGCGCGTCGGTCCCGTGAGGCCGTTGCTGATGCTGCGGAACCTCGCCGTGCGCGCCTTCTCGACCCGCTTCGTCGGCGGGTTCGGCCATGAGGTGCCCGAAGGGGTCGCGGCGCTCGACACGCTGATGGCGAGCGCCGCGGCGCAGCCATTGCCGACGGGCCTGCCTCGCCCTGTCCTGCAGGTCGTCGATGCGCGGACATTCGCGGGGCCGCTGCCGGTCTCGGAGAAGATGGTTCTGGCGCGCGCGCTTGAAATGTCGCGGCTGGTCAAGCCGCTCGCCTCGTCGCGGATCGTCACCTCGCTTGTCGGCGGCGATCTGGCGGCGCTGGCCACCGGCCCCGGCATGTCGCTGCTGACCGGCGTTGAACTGCTGCCGCTCGGCCTGTTCAGCCTCGGCGATCTGCAGGCCTGCCTGGAAGGAGGCCGCAAGGCGCATCTCGTGCTGCCCGCCGCGATGGAGCCGTCGCTCGCGCGCTCGAAACTCGCCAGCCATCCGGCGCTGGCGAGCCTCGTCTTCGTCCAGCGCGAGCCAGGCGAGCGCGCCCTGCCCGCGATCGACCGGCCCGACCTCGCGATCGTCGATGTCTCAGTGCATTCGGCCGCCGATATCTCGGTTTCGCGCCGATAACCCGTCATTGCGAGCGTAGCGAAGCAATCCAGCGTCTCGCTCTACGCCCTCATGGGTTGCTTCGCTGCCCTCGCAATGACGATGAGGCTCAACCCGCCTTCTTCCGCTCCGCGATCCGCGTCAGGTCGGTCAGCAGCCTACGCGTGCCCTTGAGGCGCGCTTCCGCCGTCTCGAAATCGTCGATGAAGACGACGCGCATGTCGGGGCGCACCTTCGCCAGCGTGCCGATCTTCGCGACATAGGAAACGAGCCCCTCGGGGTTGGCGAACTCGTTGTCGCGGAACGACACAATGATGCCCTTCGGCCCGGCCTCGACCTTCTCGACATTGGCGCGCTTGCAGAGCGCCTTGATCGCGACGATCTCCAGCAACTGCTCGACCTCCTCGGGCAGCGGGCCGAATCGATCGACGAGTTCGGCGGCGAAGGACTGAATGTCGCCGTCGTCGTCCATGGTCGAGAGGCGCTTGTAGAGCGTCAGGCGCAGCGTCAGATCGGCGACGTAATGCTCGGGGATCATCACCGGCGCGCCGATCTGGATCGTCGGCGACCATTGCGTCGCGCTCTCGAAATCGACGCCCGATTTCAGCGCGGCGACCGCCTCCTCCAGCATCTGCTGGTAGAGCTCGTAGCCGACCTCCTTGATGTGGCCGGACTGCTCGTCGCCGAGCAGGTTGCCGGCGCCGCGGATGTCGAGGTCGTGGCTGGCGAGCTGGAAGCCTGCGCCGAGCGTATCGAGCGACTGGAGAACTTTCAGCCGGCGCTCGGCCTGTTCGGTCAGCTTGCGGTTGACCGGCAGGGTGAAGAGCGCATAGGCGCGCACCTTCGAGCGCCCGACGCGGCCACGGAGTTGGTAGAGCTGCGCGAGGCCGAACATGTCGGCGCGGTGGACGATCAGCGTGTTGGCGGTGGGGATGTCGAGGCCCGATTCGACGATCGTGGTCGAGAGCAGCACGTCGTATTGCCCGTCATAGAAGGCCGTCATCACGTCCTCGAGCTGGCCGGCCGCCATCTGGCCATGGGCGATGCCGACCTTGCATTCGGGCGCCTGCTTGTCGAGGAAGTCCTTGACGTCGGCGATGTCCTCGATGCGCGGCACGACGTAGAACGAGCGCCCGCCGCGATAGCGTTCACGCAGGAGAGCTTCGCGAACGATCAGCGGGTCGAAGGGCGTGACGAAGGTGCGGACCGCCAGCCGGTCGACCGGCGGCGTCGCGATGATAGAGAGTTCGCGCACGCCGGTCATGGCGAGCTGGAGCGTGCGCGGGATCGGCGTCGCCGTCAGCGTCAGCATGTGGACCTCGGCCCGGAACTCCTTCAGGCGCTCCTTGTGGCCGACGCCGAAATGCTGCTCTTCGTCGACGATGACGAGGCCGAGATCCTTGAAGTCGATCGCCTTGCCGAGCAGCGCATGGGTGCCGACGACGATGTCCATCGTGCCGTCCCTCACCCCGGCCTTCACCGCCTTGAGATCCTGCGCCCCGACGAAGCGCGAGGCCTGGCCGACATTCACCGGCAGCCCCGAAAAGCGCTCGGCGAAATTGCGGTAGTGCTGGCGCGCCAGAAGCGTCGTCGGCACCACCACCGCGACCTGCTTGCCGTTGAGGGCACAAGTGAAGGCGGCGCGCAGCGCCACTTCCGTCTTGCCGAAGCCGACATCGCCGCAGACGAGCCGGTCCATCGGCCGCCCAGTCGCCATGTCGTCGAGCACGGCGTCGATCGTGGTCTGCTGGTCCTCGGTCTCCTCATAAGGAAAGCGCGCGCAGAACTCGTCATAGAGCCCGGCCTGCGGGATCAGGCGCGGGGCTTCCTTCAGCGCGCGGGCGGCGGCGATCGCGATCAGCTTGCCGGCCATCTCGCGGATGCGCTGCTTGAGCTTGGCTTTTCGCGCCTGCCAGCCGCCGCCGCCGAGCCGGTCGAGCGCAACCTCGGTGTCCTCCGAGCCGTAGCGCGAGAGCAGTTCGATGTTCTCGACCGGCAGGAAGAGCTTCGAGCCGGCCGCATAGTGGATTTCGAGGCAGTCATGCGGCGCGCCGACCGCCGTGATCGTGCGAAGCCCGATGAAGCGGCCAATGCCGTGATCGACATGGACGACGAGGTCGCCGGGGCTGAGCGAGGACAGCTCGTTGATGAAATCCTGCGGCCGGCGAGATTTTTTGCGCGGGCGCACCAGCCTGTCGCCGAGGATGTCCTGTTCGCCGATGACGGCGAGCTTCCCGGCCTCGAACCCGGTCTCGAAACCCCAGACGGCGAGCGCGACCGTCCCCGGTTTTAGGTCGAATGCGGCGCGGAGGGAGCCGGTCGTCTGCACGCTCTTGAGGCCGTGATCAGCGAGCACATGGGCCAAACGCTCGCGCGAGCCTTCCGACCAGGCCGAGAGGATGACGCGCCTGCCGTCCTTCTCCAGCGCCTTCACATGGGCGACCGCCGCGTCGAAGACGCTGCCGGCATTGTCGGCGCGTTCGGCGGCGAAGCTGCGGCCCTGGCGCGCGCCGAGATCGACGATCAGCCTGCCGTCGCTGTCGGGTAGCTGGAACGGCGTCAGGCTGGCGACGCCAGCGGCATCGACGAAGGCGCGCCAGTCGGCAGGCGACAGATAGAGCGCATCCGGCTTGAGCGGCTTGTAGGGAATGCCGCCCGCGCCCGGCTGCTCCATCGCCGCCTTGCGGGCGTCGTAATAGTCCTTGATCTGGCTGAAGCGCTCCCCGACCGCGTCCTCCGACTGGTGATCGAGCACCATCGGCACATCGGGCAGATAGGCGAAGAGCGTGTCGAGCCGGTCGCTGAGCAGCGGCAGCCAGTGTTCGAGCCCGGCCGGGCGGCGGCCCTCGCTGACCGCCTCGTAGAGCGTGTCGTCGCGGCCCGGCGCGCCGAATGTCGCGATATAGCTTTGACGAAAGCGCCTGATGCTCTCGCTCGTCATCTGCGCCTCGGACATCGGCACGAGGTCGAGGCCCCGCATCTGCCCGGTGGTGCGCTGCGTCTCCGGATCGAAGGTGCGGATCGACTCCAGCGTGTCGCCGAAGAAATCGAGCCGGATCGGCGCCGGCATGCCGGGCGGATAGAGATCGACGATGCCGCCCCGCACGGCGAATTCGCCGGTCTCTCGCACCGTCGAGGTCCGCAGATAGCCGTTCATGTCGAGCCAGCGCGCGAGCTGCTCGGTGTCGACCATGTTGCCGGGCGCGGCCGAGAAGCTCTCCGACGCCACCTTGGAAAAGGCCGGAACGCGCTGGAGCGCGGCGTTGACGGTCGTCAATAGCAAACGCGGCTTGTCGCCGGACTTCGTCTTCGCCAGCCGCGACAAGGTCGTCATGCGGTGCGCGACAATGCTTGGGGCCGGCGAGACGCGGTCGTAGGGCTGGCAGTCCCAGGCCGGGAACGACATCACCTCGAGATCGGGGGCGACGAACTGGAGCGCGTTCTCCAGCACCTGCAGGCGCTGGCCGTCGCGGGCGATGAAGACGAGCATCGCCGCGCCTTCGGATTTTTTGGCGCGGGCGCGCGTCAGGTCCGCGAGCAGGATGGCGTCGAAGCCGTCCGGGACGCTGGCGAGCGTCGGCTTGTCGCCGCGGTTGAGCGCGTCGAGGATGCGGTCGAGCTGGAGTTTGGCGAGTTGGGCGGGAGGCGCGATGCTCATTCGATCGTTTTCTTGGCTGTCTCAGGCGCTGCCCACATCGTCATTGCGAGCGCAGCGAAGCAATCCAGGGGGACGTGGAGCGCGCGGCTCTGGATTGCTTCGCTGCGCTCGCAAAGACGGGAGTGGAGACCGGAGCCCCTTTCACGCATGGATCGGCTTGCCGTGGTGGTGGAACGCCTTCAACCGTCGGAATACGTCGGTATCGTAGTTTTCCGGCACCTGCGCCTCCCCCGTGATCCACGAGATCAGGTCGCGGTCGAGCACCTCGATCAGCGCTTCGAACGCGTCGAGTTCGGCCTCGCTCAGATTGCCGATCTCGGCGTCGGCGAAGCGGCCCATGATCAGGTCGTTCTCGCGCATGCCGCGATGCCAGGAGCGGAACAGGATCTTTCGCCGGCGCGGGTCGAGATCGGCGCTGGAGCGGGTCGAGCCGGACATGGACAAACCTCTGGACCAAGGCATGAGAATGGGGCCGGCCCCGTCGCGGAGCCTGCCGTCGCGGGCTATATAGCGTTGCACCCGCGCGAAGTCAGCGGCCCGACGGCGGCAAACTTCGCGCTCCTGACACAGAGCTCGAGACCTCGCTTGCGCCCGACCCTGCTCGATCCGCTGTTCGCCACTGTTTCGACGCTGCCCGGCGTCGGACCCAAGACGGCCAAGGCGCTCGACAAGCTTTTGGGCGACGAGACTAAGGTCGCCCGCGTCGTCGATCTGCTGTTCCATCTGCCGACCGGCGCGGTCGACCGGCGGCCGAGCCCGACCATCGCGGATGCGCCGATCGGCGACGTCGCGACCTTCAATGCCCGCGTGACCGAGCACCGCCCGCCCCCGGCGACCAAGGCAAAGGCCCCCTACCGCGTCCTCGTCGAGGACGAGACCGGCGACGTGACGCTGGTGTTCTTCCATGCCGATGTCCGCCATCTGCTGCAGACCATGCCGATCGGCGCCTACCGCCTGATTTCGGGCAAGCTCGAACTCTGGGAAGGCATGCGCCAGATGGCGCATCCCGACCGCATCCTCGACCCGAAGCTCGCCGCCACCATGCCGTCGATCGAGCCGGTCTACGGCCTGACCGAAGGCGTCGGGCCGCGCGTGATGACACGAATCGTGGCGGCGGCAGCGGAAAAATGTCCGGTGCTGGCGGAGTGGCAGGATCCCGCCTTCGTCGCCAAGGCGGGGTTTCCGTCCTTCGCCCAGGCGATGCAGGCGCTGCATCATCCGATGGACCTGAAGGCGATCGAGGGCGACACCAATGCGCGCAGGCGCGTCGCCTATGACGAGCTGCTGGCGAGTCAGATCGCGCTGGCGCTGGTGCGCCGCCAACAGAAGAAGGCGGCGGGCCGCGCTACGGCCGGCGACGGCGCGTTGCGCCGCAAGCTCGAGGCCGCCCTGCCCTTCCAGCTCACCAAGGGCCAGAGGCAGGCGCTGGCCGAAATCCATGACGACATGGAAAAGCCCGAGCGCATGCTGCGGCTGCTGCAGGGCGATGTCGGCTCCGGCAAGACCGTCGTCGCGCTCATGGCGATGGCGGCGGCCGCAGAAGCCGGCCGGCAATCGGTGCTGATGGCCCCGACCGAAATCCTGGCGCGGCAGCATGCCGAGCGGTTGGCCCCGCTCGCCGAGGCCGCCGGCCTCAGGCTCGCTCTGCTGACCGGCCGTGAGAAAGGGCCGGGCCGCGCCCGCGTGCTTGAGGGCCTGGCGAATGGCGAGATCGCGATCGCGGTCGGCACCCATGCGCTGTTCCAGGAGGGCGTCGCCTTTCGCGATCTCGCGCTCGCCATCGTCGACGAGCAGCATCGCTTCGGCGTGCATCAGCGCCTGCTGCTCGGCTCCAAGGGCGAGGCTGTCGACGTACTGGTGATGACCGCGACGCCGATCCCGCGCACGCTCTCGCTGACCTGGTTCGGCGACATGGATATTTCCGTCCTCGCCGAGAAGCCGGCCGGCCGCAAGCCGATCGCGACCAAGGCTTTGCCTCTGGAGCGCTACGACGAGGTCGTCGCCGGGATCAGCCGCGCCATCGAGGCCGGCGCGCAGGTCTACTGGGTCTGCCCGCTGGTGCAGGAATCCGATCTGCTCGACGTCGCCGCCGCGCAGGAACGCTACCAATCGCTGCGCGAGGAATTCGGTCCGCAGGTCGGCCTGCTGCATGGCCAGATGCCGGGCCGCGACAAGGACGCGGCGATGGCGGCGTTCATCGCCGGCCACACCCGCATCCTGATCTCGACCACGGTGATCGAGGTCGGCGTCGATGTGCCGAACGCCAGCGTGATGGTTATCGAGCATGCCGAGCGCTTCGGGCTGGCGCAGTTGCACCAACTGCGCGGGAGGATCGGGCGCGGCTCGGCCGCCTCGACCTGCCTGCTGCTCTACAAGGGCCCGCTCGGCCCGGTCGCGGAGGCAAGGCTCACCATAATGCGCGAGACCGAGGACGGGTTTCGCATCGCCGAGGAGGATCTGCGCCTGCGCGGCGAGGGCGAGGTGCTCGGCACGAAACAGTCGGGCTCGCCCGACTGGCGCATCGCGCGGCCCGAAACCGATGGCGACCTGCTGGCGGCGGCGCGCGACGACGCGCGCCTGCTGATCGAGCGCGATCCGCATCTGGACGGCCCGCGCGGCGAGGCGGTGCGGACGCTGCTCTATCTGTTCGAGCGCGACGTCGCGATCAGGCTGCTGCGGGCGGGATAGTGCCTTCCGGCAGCTTGGGGGCGGCCTCGCCCGGCTGGATCAGACCCGCGGACATGATCAGCTTTGCCCCATCCTCGACCGAAATCGTCAGTTCGACCACCTCCCTGCGCGGCAGGTAGAAGAAGAAGCCGGTCGTCGGATTGGGCGTGCAAGGCAGGAAAACGCCGATCATCTCGTCCCCGTCCGGCAGTTTGCCGGCGATGTCTGGCGCGGCTTCCTGCGCGATGAAGACGATCGACCACATGCCCGGTTGCGGGAACTGCACCATGCCGACTTTTCGGAACGAGGTTCCCGATTGCGAGAAGATGGTCTCGAAGACCTGCTTGACGCCCTTGTAGAGGCTTCTCACCACCGGCATCCGGTTGAGGATCGCCTCGCCTGCATCGACCAGGGTGCGGCCGACCAGATTGGCGGTGAGGAAGCCGAGCAGTGTCAGCCCGATCAGCCCGATGACGATGCCCAGCCCCGGAATCGGGAACGGGAGATAGGAATCGGGCAGATAGGCGGTCGGGATCAGCGGCTTCACCCAGCCGTCGATCAGGTTGACGAACCACCAGGTCACGGACGCCGTGATCGCGAGCGGGGCCGCGAGCACGAGCCCGGTGAAGAAATAGCGCCGGAAACGGGTGCCGAGCGAAGGTCGCAGCAGGTCGGTCTGGACCACGAGGCGGGGATCGACGGGGCTTGGGGTCATCTGTGATCCGGACGCGTGGTAGTGCCACTGGGTAGTCTTTTGCTGGCGACGCTGCGCCGCAATATCTGCAAGATAAGCGAGTCGGTCGCTTATACCACCCTGACCTTCGGCGATTCGGGATCGGGCCGGTTTGGACAGCAAGAAACCATTTCGGATGCGCCGCCCGCTCCTGCTCGTCGCCGGCTGGCTGTTCACAGGGCTGGGCGTGGTCGGGCTGATCCTGCCGCTCATGCCCGGCGCCGTGTTCCTGATTCTCGCCGCCTGGTGCTTCTCGCAGTCCTCGCCGCGCTTCGAGATCTGGCTGCTCGACCATCCCCGGCTCGGCCCCCATGTCCGGCGCTGGCGCGACACCGGCGCGATCGGCCGCAAGGCCAAGTACCTGGCCTGCGGCTCGATGCTGGCGAGCTTCGTCCTGCTGGCGGTGACGGACGCGCCGCCGATCGCGCTCTGGATCAGCGGCGCGGGCCTTCTGGCGGCGGGAACTTACGTCGCCAGCAGGCCGGAGCCGGCTGGCGAATAGCGCTCACTCGACCGTGACGGATTTCGCCAGATTGCGCGGCTGGTCGACGTCCTTGCCCATGAAGACGGCGGTCTGGTAGGCGATCATCTGGATCGGCAGTGCGTAGACGATGGCCGCGAAGACAGGGTCCATCTCCGGCATGATGATCGTCGTCTCGGGCTCGATGCCGCATTCGGCCGCGCCCTTCGCGTCGGTGATCAGGATGATTCGGCCGCCGCGCGCCGCGACCTCCTGCATGTTCGACGCCGTCTTCTCGAAGAGCGCGTCATGCGGCGCGACGACGATCACCGGCATGGCCTCGTCGATCAGCGCGATCGGGCCATGCTTGAGTTCGCCAGCCGGATAACCTTCGGCGTGGATGTAGCTGATTTCCTTGAGCTTCAGCGCGCCTTCGAGCGCCAGCGGGAACGACGTCCCCCGGCCGAGATAGAGCACGTCCCTGGCCTTGGAGAGCTCGCGAGCGAGCTTCTCGATCTCGGGCTCCAGCTCCAGCGCCCTGGCCATCAGGCCGGGCAGCGCGATCAGGCTCTGGACGTGACGGGCCTCCTCTTCCGCTGACAGCGCGCCGCGCGCCCTTGCGGCCGCGAGCGCCAGGCACGCCAGCGCGGTGAGCTGGCAGGTGAACGCCTTGGTCGAGGCGACGCCGATCTCGGGGCCTGCCAGAGTCGGCGCGACGGCGTCGCTCTCGCGGGCGATGGTCGAGGTCGGCACGTTGACCACGGAGAGAATGGTCTGCGCCTCCTGCCGCGCATAGCGCAGGCAGGCGAGCGTGTCGGCGGTCTCGCCCGATTGCGAGACGAAGAGCGCGAGCCCGTCCTTCGGCAGCGGGGCCTCGCGATAGCGGAACTCGGAGGCGACATCGATCTCGACCGGCAGCCGGGCGAGCTTCTCGAACCAGTATTTCGCGGTCAGCCCGGCGTAGTACGCCGTGCCGCAGGCCGAAACCGACAGGCGCGAGAGGCTCGCCCAGTCGATCGTGCCGGCGAAGGGCAGCCTGACCTTGCCCTCGACCATGTCGAGATACTGCGTCAGCGTGTGGCCGACGACCTCGGGCTGTTCGTAGATTTCCTTCGCCATGAAATGGCGGTGGTTGCCCTTCTCGACCAGGAACGCGCCGGCGGCCACCCGCTGGGCGCGGCGCTCCACCGGCCGGTTGTCCTTGTCGAAGAAGCTCGCGCCCTTGCGGTTGAGGACGACCCAGTCGCCCTCTTCCAGATAGGCGATCAGGTTGGTGAAGGGCGCGAGCGCGAGCGCGTCCGAGCCCAGATACATCTCGCCATCGCCGACGCCGACCGCGAGCGGCGATCCCTTGCGCGCGCCGATCAGCAGATCCTCCTCGCCCTGGAACAGGAAGGCGAGCGCGAACGCGCCGCGCAGGCGCGGCAGGCTCAACCCCACCGCCTCGGCCGGGGTCCGGCCGCGATCGAGCTCGCGCGTGACGAGATGGGCGACGATCTCGGTATCGGTCTGCGTCGCGAAGACATGGCCGTCGGCCTCGAGTTCGGCGCGCAAGTCGCGAAAATTCTCGATGATGCCGTTATGGACGACGGCGAGCTTTTCGGTCGCGTGCGGGTGGGCGTTGGTCTCGTTGGGCTTGCCATGGGTAGCCCAGCGCGTGTGGCCGATGCCGATCAGCCCGTCGAGCGGCTCGCTGGAGAGGCGGATCTCGAGGTTCCTGAGCTTGCCCTCGGCGCGACGGCGCGTCAGCAGGCCGTTTTCCAGCGTCGCGACGCCGGCGGAATCGTAGCCGCGATATTCGAGCCGCCGCAGCGCCTCGACGACCTGCGTCGCGACCGCTTCCTTGCCCAGAATCCCCACGATGCCGCACATGCTTGGAACCTCGTCAGCCATTGCCGTTGGCATTCGCTTAGCCGCGAAAGGCCCTCGTGAAAAATCACTCTAGATGTCGAACTATGAACGCCGGCTTGCGCGAAAGCCGCGTTTCGAAGGCTATTGCGGCGTTCTGGCCTTGCCCGCGGCCTTGCTCGCGGCTCCCCTCTCGCGAAACGCCGTCGCCCAGCCCTCGCGCTCGATCTGGCGCGCGCGCCCCACGGCCAGCGCATCGGCCGGGACGTCCTTCGTGACCACCGAGCCGGAGCCGACATAGGCGCCCGCGCCGATCGTCACCGGCGCGACCAGAGACGAATTCGAGCCGACGAAGGCGCCGGCGCCGATGACGGTCCTGCTCTTGAGAAAGCCGTCGTAATTGCAGGTGATCGTGCCCGCGCCGATATTGGCTCCGGCCCCGACCGTCGCATCGCCGATATATGCCAGATGATTGGCCTTCGCGCCGTCCCCGATCTCGGCCGCCTTGACCTCGACGAAATTGCCGATCCGCACGTTGCGGCCGAGCCGCGCGCCCGGGCGCAGGCGCGCATAGGGACCGACGCTCGCGCCTTCGCCGACAGAAGCGCCTTCCAGATGCGAGAAGGCATGGATCACCGCGCCGTCGCCGACCGTGACGCCCGGCCCGAAGACCACATTCGGCTCGATCAGCACATCGCGGCCGATCCGCGTATCGACGCTGAAGAACACCGTCTCGGGGGCGACCAGCGTCGCGCCCGCCAGCATGACCTCGCGACGTCTGCCGCGCTGGAACTCCGACTCGACGGCCGCAAGCTGGACGCGGTCGTTGACGCCTTGAACCTCGGCCTCGGGCGCGGTCAGCGCGACCGCCTTCAGGCCCCGCGCCCGCGCGACCGCGACAGCGTCGGTCAGATAAAATTCGGTCTGGGCGTTGGCGTTGCCGATGGCGTCGAGGATCGCCAGCGCATGGCGGCCGTCGAGCGCCATCAGCCCGGCATTGCACAGGGTGACGGCGCGCTGCCCGGCGCTGGCGTCCCTGTGCTCGACGATGGCTTCGAGCGCGCCGTCGCGCACGATGAAGCGACCATAGCCCGTCGGATCGCGCGCCTCGAAGCCCAGCGCGGCGACGCCCGCGCCATCGCCGACCGCGCCGCGCAGGGCCGCGAAGGTCTCCGGCCGGACCAGCGGCGTGTCCGCGAAGGCGACGAGGACGTCGTCATGGCCCCGCGCCAGCGCCTCGCGGGCGGCGAGCACGGCATGGGCCGTGCCCTTTCGCTCGACCTGCACCACGACGCCGGCGGCAGGGAGCGCATCAGCCACCTCGGCGGCGACATCGGCGCGGTCGGGGCCGATCACCACCACGATGTCGTCGGCTCCGGCCTGCGCGACGGCTGCGAGCGCATGGCCCAGCATCGAGCGGCCGGCGACCTCGTGCAGAACCTTGGGCCGGCGCGATTTCATGCGCGTGCCTTCGCCCGCCGCCAGGATGATGGCCAGGCAGGACCGGCCGGACTGCATTTCCGTCATGATTGTCGTTTCCCTTGCCGCCGGCGTCTGCGGGGCGGCGCTCGATCCCGCGCATGGTCGCCCTGCGGCGACAGTCGATAGCCGATCTTGCCGGCGTTTGCCAAAATCGACGCTCGGCCATGGTTTTGCATGCGGTATCGGCACTGGCCACGGATGGTGACGACGGTGCGGAACAATGCTCGCCTTCGGCGAATTCGGAGCCGTGGCGGCTTTTCAGCCGGCGGCAATATGCTCTAGAAGCGCATGGGGGCGAGGGCGTCGCCCGCCCAAGTTGGATATGATGGCGAAATCGTTGAATCGGCGGCAGTTTTTGGAAAGCTCGACGGGCGGGCTCGCAGCCGCTTCGTTGCTCGGCGCGGGCCTCGCCCAGGCGCAGGGCGCTCCTCCGGCGCAGACGCCGCCAAGCCAGGGCGAAGGCCAGCGATTCGACCCCGCTTCGATCGTGGAGACGGCGCGGCTCCTGGCGCAGAAGCCGCTCGTTCCGCTGGTCGCGACCGACCTCCCGGAGGGCTATGCGACGCTGCCTTTCGATCAGTTTTCGGGCATCAGGGCGCAGCCTGGCGGGCTGATCTGGGCTGGCGAGAATCGCGGCTTCACCGTGGAGCCGCTGCATCGCGGCTATGTTTTTTCGCGGCCGGTCGGGCTGTTCACGATCGAGGACGATATCGTCAGGCGGGTCGCCTTCGACCGCGGAAAGTTCGATTATGGCCGCGTGCCCCCTCCGCCGCAGGGACTCGACCTGCAATTCTCCGGCATGCGGATCGCCACCGGGCTCGAGCGGCCCTACGAGGTCGCGATCTTCCAGGGCGCGACCTTCTTCCGGTCGCTGGCGCGCGGCCAGAACTACGGTTCGATGGCGCGGGCCCTGATCCTGCGCCCCGGCGAGACGCGTGGCGAGGAAATCCCGTTCTTCCGCGCCTTCTGGGTCGAGCGGCCAAGCCCGGCCTCGGGTCTGCTCGTGATCCACGCCCTGCTCGATTCGGAAAGCCTGACCGGCGCGATCCGGATGACGCTGCGCCCCGGCGACGTCACGCTGATCGACGTCGAGATGACGCTGTTCGCCCGCCAGGCGCTCGACCATATCGGCTTCGGCTGCACGATGGGCACCTTCCTGTCGGGCCCGCAGAGCCGGCGCGGCTTCGACGATCTGCGTCCCGCCGTGCACGAGGTGTCCGGCGTGCAGATGCTGTCTGGCGCAGGCGAATGGATCTACCGGCCGGTCAGCAACCCGGCCAATCTGCAGGTCTCTTCCTTCATGGACGGCAATCCGCGCGGCTTCGGGCTGGTGCAGCGCGAGCGCGACCCGGCCGCCTTCCAGGATGACGACCAGCGCTTCGAACTGCGCCCCAGCGTCTGGACGGAGCCGCTCGGCGACTGGGGCGCGGGCTCGATCCAGCTCATCGAAATCCCGAGCGAATCCGATCTCAACGACAACATCATCGCCTATTGGCGGCCGCGCCAGCCGCTTGCCGCCGGAAGCGAGACGATGGTCGCCTATCGTCAGGCCTGGTGCTGGCAGCCGCCCGAGCGGCCGGCGCTCGCCGTAGCGGGGCGCATCCGGCAGGGACGCGGCACGCAGGGACGACGGCGGCGGTTCGTCGTCGAGTTCACCGGCGACAGGCTGGCCGATGCGGCCACCGTGGCCGCGACGCGCGCCATGATCTCGGCCACGCCCGGCGCGATCCACAATGTCAGGCTCTGGCCCTATCCCGAACGAAAGCTGATGCGCGTCGGCTTCGAGGTCGATCCGGGAACCGATAATCTGAGCGAGTTGCGGCTCGTCCTGCAGGCGGGCGGACAGCCGGTCTCGGAAACCTGGCTGAACCGATGGACGTGGTGACTGCAATCCGCCCCGACGCGGCCGCCGAGGCAAATCCGCCGGCGAGCGCGGCGGCCACCATGCCAGCGACACCGCCCGAGAACCGGCTGATCATGCCGGTGCAGTCCTTCCATAGCTGGCAGGCCTCGGACCGCCGCAAGCCCGCCGCGCCGGCGCGGTGGACGACCCCCTGGCTGAAGCGGCTCTTCGTCTTCGGCGGCGCGCTGCTTCTCACCGGCTACGGCGCCTGGGAAATGTACAACGTCGTGTCGGTCAGCCGCACGACCTCGCTGCAGTATGCCCTGCTCGTGCTGTTCACGGTGAATTTCTCGTGGATAGCGCTCGCCTTCACCAGCGCCCTGCTCGGCTTCTTCGGTCTGCTTTTCGGCAAGGGGCTCGGCGACCGTGTCGAGAGCCTGAAGCACCGCACCGTCGTGGTGATGCCGATCTACAACGAATCGACCGCGCGCACCTTCGCCGCGCTGACGGCGATCCGGGAATCGGTCGAGGCGACGGGGCTCGGCGCGCATTTCGACTATTTCATCGTCTCCGACACGACGAACCCCGACATCTGGATCGCCGAGGAGCGGGCCTTCCTCGCCCTGCGCCGGCGGCTCGGGCCGGAGGCGCGGGTCTACTACCGGCACCGGCCGAAGAACCATCACCGCAAGGCCGGCAACATCGCCGATTTCGTGACGCGCTGGGGCGGACGTTACGAGCACATGGTCGTGCTCGACGCCGACAGCCTGATGACCGGGACCTGTATCGTCAGGCTGGCGGCGGCCATGGAGGCCGACCCGGATTCCGGCATCATCCAGTCGCTGCCGCTGATCATCAACCGCAACACCTTCTTCGCCCGCCTGCAGCAGTTCGCGGCGCGGGTCTACGGCCCGGTCATCGCCACGGGACTCGCCATGTGGTCGGGCCGCGACGGCAATTACTGGGGCCACAACGCGATCATCCGCACCAAGGCCTTCGCCGACCATTGCGGCCTGCCCGATCTCAAGGGCAAGCCACCCTTCGGCGGGCATGTGCTGAGCCACGACTTCGTCGAGGCCGCGCTGATGCGGCGCGCCGGCTGGTCGGTCTACATGCTGCCGGACCTGACGGGGTCCTACGAGGAGAGTCCGCCCTCGCTGATCGACATTTCGGTGCGCGACCGGCGCTGGTGCCAGGGCAACCTGCAGCATTCGCGCATCCTCGGCGCCAAGGGTTTCGTCTGGTCGACGCGGCAGCATTTCGCCACCGGCATCATGGGCTATCTCGCCTCGCCGTTCTGGCTGATGCAACTCGTGGTCGGCATCCTGATCGTGCTGCAGGTCAGCTACGCCAGGCCGGAATACTTCACGCAGGAGTTCACGCTGTTCCCGATCTGGCCGCGCTTCGATCCCGAGCGCGCGCTCAACCTGTTCGCGCTGACCATGGCGATCCTGCTCGCGCCAAAACTGTTCGGGCTGCTGCTGACCCTGTTCAACAACAAGCTCCGGCGCGCCGGCGGCGGGGCGATCCGGCTCGTGCTTTCGGCGATCATCGAGGTGCTGTTCTCGGCGTTCTTCGCGCCGATCATGATGCTGATCCAGTCCGGCTCGGTGTTCCAGATCCTGCTCGGACGCGACACCGGCTGGAATCCGCAGCGCCGCGACGACGGCTCGATCCCACTCAACGACATCGTCCGGCGGCACAGGACGCATACGGTGCTCGGCGTCGTCGCCGGCATCTCGGCCTTCCTGATCGCGACCTCGCTGTTCGCCTGGATGTCGCCCACCATCGTCGGCCTCGTGCTGGCGATCCCGCTGTCATGGGCGTCGGGCCAGCTCGCGCTCGGGCTCTGGCTGAAGCACCACAAGCTGCTGCTGACTCCGGAGGAAGGCGATCCGCCGGAGATCGCGCTCAGGGCCAACGCGCTGCAGGCGGAGTTCGCCAAGGCCGGCTTCGACGACGGCGACGGGCTTGCGGCGCTCCACGCCGATCCGGTGCTGCGCCAAGCCCATGAAGCGATGCTGCCGGAAGGCCAGCCCCGTCGGCGCGGCGACATCGAGCCCGACCGCGCGGTTGCCCAGGCGAAACTCGTCGATGCACAGACGATCGAGGATGCGACGATCTGGCTGAAGCCGAAGGAGCGCATGGTCGTGCTGCACGACCGCGCCCTGATCGGTCTGCTGGCGACGCTGGAGAAAGAACGCCCGCTCGGCGCGTGACGCCGGGCGGCGCGATCAGAAACTCATCGCGGCGGCGTTGATGACGCCCGCCGCGAGCGAGGCCGCGCCCAGGAACAAGGCCGAGGCGAGTTCGCCCGAGGCGATCCGCGAGGAGAGATTCGGCAGGATCAGCCTGACCAGCCAGTAGACGGTCAGTTGCACCATGATGGCGACCAGCCCCCAGATCGCGAGATCGACGATGGTGGTCGAATGCACCACCGCGCTGGAGAGCGGCAGGGCGAACCCCGTCAGGCTCAGCCCCAGCGACAGCGCGGCCGCGACATTGTTCTGGCGGATCAGGCCGAATTCATTGTGCGAGGTCGCCAGCGTGTAGACCAGGATATAGACGCCGACGAGCGCCAGGGACACCGAGAAGAACAGCGCGAAATCGGGCAGTTTGGTCAGAGCCGGAACCAGCATGGTCGGTGCGATCTCCCGTCTTTCCCCGGCAGCGGCGGTCAGGCAGCCTCGAAAGCGATGACGCAGCCCAAGCCCGTCTCCGGCGCGAGCGAGATGCGCCCCTCGCCATGATGGAACGGGATGTCGGCCTCCGACAACCGCCTCGCCACCGCCTCCAGATCGGACACCGCGACGCTGAAGCCGAGGAAGCGCGCCGGCGTCGGGTCCGGCGCGACATGGTATATCGCCTCGGCCGCCTCGGCATCGAGCACGTCGATGCGGCCGCGCGGCAGTCCGACGACGAAATCCTCGTTGCCGTCGATGATCTCGGCCCCGCCGCTGAAGGCGGCCAGGAAGGCCCGATGCGCCGCGGGATCGTCCGTGGCCATGATCGCCGCCGCGAGACCCGTCGCGCCGTTCTCGTGCTGCTGGAAGGCCGGGTTCCAGAAATTTTGCGGCTCGTGCTGCTGGCAGACGAAGAAACCGCATTCGGGCGCGGCAGAGTCCGCCGCGAAGGCAAGCGAAAAGGCGACGCGAACCTGCGAGCCGTCGGGCCTCACGCCCTGCCTCTCGAAGAAGAAGGGCTCGTAATCGCCGATGCCGGCGGCCTTGTAGATCGCGGCGTCGGCTTTCGCGTCGGCGCTTTCCAGCACCAGCATCGACATGCCCTCGCCGCGCTCGAGCGCATCGCGCACGAAGGCTCCGAAGGAGAAGCGGCCGGGAGCCTGCGTCGGGATCGCCTGCGCGTCGCCGATGGTGATCAGTTCGAGGAAACTGCCCGGAAACTGCACGATGCGGTTCTGCGTGCCCCAGGGGTGCGTATTTCGGGCTCCGACCCTGAAGCCGAGCCGGGAATAGAATGCGCCGGCCGCGTCGAGATCGCGCACGCCGATGACGAGATGGTCGAGCCCGCGCGGGCTGGTGCTGGTCAGGTCGGGCATGGCGTCGGCTTTCGGCTGGTCTGGCGATGCCGCTTGTCTAGCAGGCGATGGCGGCAGGGTCATGCAGCAAGCGCGAGCGGATCACGGCTCGATGTAGTGCGGCACGAAGCGCGAGGTGTTTTTGGTGATCGGCGTGACATCCTCGCGAACGCAAAGCCCGCAGGCCTGCGAGGCGACGAGCCATGAGCCCAGCACGGCGTAGTTCCCGTTCGACTGAAAGAGGTTGAGCGCCGCGTCCTGCAGCACGAAGCCCTCCGCGCCATAGGGGCCGCCGTCGCTGTCGAGCACCGCGCCCCGCTCCGTCAGCGTGATGTTGGCGCCCTCGCGCGAATAGAGCGGCTTTCGCACGCGCCGGGCCGAGAGCGTCTCGCAGCGCGGATCACCCTCGAAAAATGCCGGCAGCAGGTTGGGATGACCGGGCTCCATCTCCCAGAGGCAGGCGAGCAGCCCCTTGTTCGAGACGATCGCCTTCCAGGGCGGCTCGACGAACTGGCAGCGCGCGCCAGCCAGCGCATCGGCATAGCGCTCGCGGAACAGCCATTCCCAAGGATAGAGCTTGAACAGGGTCTCGATCGGCTGGTTGGCGCCGTCGCAGAAGCGCCCGTCGGCGAGCAGGCCGATCTCCTCGATGTAGCTGAAGCGCGCGTCGAGCCCGGCCTGCCTGGCGCAGTCCATCAGATAATCGACCGTGCCCTTGTCCTCGTTGCTGTTCTGGACGCTGGAGAGATGCAGCCGGTAGGGCGAGGGCTGGCGCAGGCCTCCGAGCGCCGCGATCAGGCGCTCATGGATCGAATTGAACTGGTCGCACCCCCTCTGCAGCGCGCCCAGCGCCATGGCCTGCTCCAGCCAGTCCCATTGCACGACGGCTGATTCGAACAGGGCGGTCGGCGTATCGGCATTGTATTCCAGCAGCTTGGCCGCGCCTCTTCCATCATAGGCGAGATCGAGCCGGCCATAGAGGTTGCGGTCGCCGCGCCGCCATGACTCGCGGATGAAGTCCCACTGCGGCGGCGGGATGGCGAGCTTCGTCAGGATCGCCTCGTCGCCCAGCGCCTTGTCGATGAAGGCGAAGCAGAGCTGCTCGATGGCGTCGGTCGGGGCCTCGATGTCGCGCTCGATCTCCTCCAGCGTGAAGGCGTAGGCGACGCTTTCGTCCCAGTAGGTCTGGCCGTCGATGCTGTGGAAGGCAAAACCAAGCCGCTCGACCTGGGCCTGCCAGTCGTGGCGCGGGGGCACCGTGACGCGGCGCATCGCTCAGGACGAGGATGACGAGGAAAAGGAGCGCGCCGTCGAGCCGAAACCGCCGCGCGAGGCGACGCCGGGCACGCTGGCGACGCCGGTCGACGAGACGTTGCGGGCGACGACAGCCTGTCCGGATGTCGTCGAATAGGCGCGCGAGCGGCCCCCGCCGGCATAGCCCCCGCCCGAGGACGATGAAGACGACCGCGCCTGCTGGCATTCCGGTTGCTGGCTGCCGGGCGGGCAGGCCTGTTGCGTGGGCGGCAGAAGGGGCTGCGCCGCGCCGCCCCCGTGCGCGCGGCCTCGCGCCAGCATGATGCCGGCGAGCGCCGGGATGAAGACCTGGGCGCCGTTCCATACGCTGCCGCGGCAGGAGCCCGCGCCGTACTCCGTCTCGCAGTTCGCATTGCTGCTGAACTTCTTCGCGTCGCGCAGATGGTTGGCGGAGGCTTCGTTGAAGCGCTGCTCGCATTGGCTCGCCGAAAGCTGGCCGCCGGCCCGGCATTCCGCGAGCGAGTTGTAGACAAGGCTTTCCTCCTCGTCCTTGCCGCCGCCGACGAAGGACCAGGCGGTGGCGACCAGCACGATCCCGACGGCGGCGAGACCGATCTGCCCGGAGCGCTTCATGGCCGCCCCTCCCCTCAGGCCGTCATGCTGGCGGCCGCCAGCGTGCCGGAAATCACGGCGATCACGGCGAGCATCGCCGCCGACGGCAGACGATCCTCCTCGATCTTGCGCGAGAGGTCGGGGATCAGGATGCGGGCGAGCCCATAGGCCGCGAACTGGATCAGCATCGCGGCGAGCGCCCAGATCAGCAGATCGGGGATGCTGCTCGCCTGCGCGATCGCCTTTTCAAGCGGGATCGAGAAACCGGTCACATTGCCCCCGAGCGCGATCGCGGCCGAGAGATTGCCGCCCCGGATCAGCGCGATCTCGTCATGGGCGGTGAACTTCAGATAGACCACCGTGAAACAGGCGATCAGCGCCACGCCGAGACAGAAATACAGCAGGAACGCGGGCAGCCCCGCCATCGAGATCGCCATGGATCGCGCCTCCCAAACCGTCGCACAGCGCCGCGCATTCCCTATCGTCAACGACGTTACAGCAGGCCGCCGATCGCTGCCAAGAGCAACGGAGACGCCCAACCCAACTTCCAAGCATCATGTCCTGCGCGTCTCGAACTCGGCCCAGAGCGGAAAGTGATCCGAGACGCGGTCTGAAATCTGACGGCGCGTCAAGCCTTCGCCGACATAGGCATAGGGCAGGAAATCGACGCTACCGCCGCTCTTGAAAGCGAGGTTGATCTTGCGACGGTCATTGGTCTCGAACCAGGCGATCTGGTCATAGAACTTGTCGAGCGGATTTTCTGCTGTGGCGAAGATGCTGCGGGGACGGTTAATCAACGCGTCTGGAACCGTCAGGCCTGTTTCGGTGAATGCCTGCCACAGCTTGTCGCCCTGTCGATCGATGTTGAAATCTCCGAGAAGCAGGAAGTTCTGCCCGAACTCGTTGGTGTCGCTGGCCCAGTCGCTCATCCAGCGCGCGATCCCTTTCAGTTCGGGAATCCGATCCGAGGCGCGATCGCCGTATTTGATATGAGCGGTGACCAACAACACCGTGTCCGGCCCGCTGCGAAAGCTGACCGCATAGGGCGTCCGGTCGAACTGCCGCTTCAGCGCACCTTCGCCCGTCTCATCGAGCCAGTCCTGCGGGATCACCAGCTCGCCAGCCAGCCCGGACAGGCTGACGCGGCGGGAATCGAAGACGAAGGCCATCCGTTCACCATTGCCCGCGTCTCCGGCCGTGACGTCGGTCATGAGGAACGACCAGTTCGAACCCAGCGATTTGAGCGCAGTCCGCAGCGCCCTGAGATTGCCGCCGACCTCCTGCACCGCGACGATGTCGAAGCGCGAGAGGATCTCGGTGATGATCCAGAGCCCGCGCCAGTCGCGCTTTGGGCTGGTCGAGGCGCTGGCGAGCCAGGTCTCCGAAAGGCTGAAGAACTTGCGGATGTTCCAGGTGGCGATCAGCGTGTTGCGGCTGGTTTCGCGCTTGGGCGGAACGGTCGAGTCGAGATAGTCCCGCAGAGCACCGATTTCCGTGCGGACGGCGGCCGGAGTCGCCGGATCATGCAGCGCGGGCAAGGGTTCCGACATGACACGGGCTCCGGAGCACAACCGCGCCCGATCGTGTCACACCAACCGGCTCTGCACCAGCGCCGCCTCGACGAAGCTCGCGAACAGCGGGTGCGGCTCGAAGGGGCGCGATTTCAGCTCGGGATGGTATTGCACGCCGATGAACCAGGGGTGGTCGGGATATTCCACCGTCTCGGGCAGCAGACCGTCCGGCGACAGGCCGCTGAAGCTCAGGCCCCTCTCTTCCAGCCGCTCGCGATAGCCCATATTGACCTCGTAGCGGTGGCGATGGCGCTCGGAAATCTCTGTCGCGCCGTAGATCTGCGCGATTTTCGAGCCCTCGGCCAGCGTGGAGGCATAGGCCCCGAGCCGCATGGTGCCGCCCATATTGCCTTCGGCCTCGCGCTTTTCGAGTTCGTTGCCGCGCAGCCATTCGGTCATCAGACCGACGACGGGCTCGGGTGTGGGGCCGAACTCGGTCGAGTTCGCATCCTCGATCCCGGCGAGCGAGCGCGCCGCCTCGATCACCGCCATCTGCATGCCGAAGCAGATGCCGAAATACGGCACTTTTCGCTGCCGCGCGAAGGTTGCGGCCCTGATCTTGCCCTCGGCGCCGCGATGGCCGAAGCCGCCGGGCACCAGGATGCCGTGGACATGCTCCAGGAACGGCGTCGGGTCTTCCTTCTCAAAAACCTCCGACTCGATCCAGTCGAGGTTGACCTTGACGCGGTTGGCGATTCCGCCATGCATCAGCGCCTCGATCAGGGATTTGTAGGCGTCCTTCATGCCGGTGTATTTGCCGACGATGGCGATGGTGACCTCGCCCTCGGGGCTCTTGACCCGCTCGGAGATCCGCCGCCAGTTCGCGATGTCCGGCTCGGCCGAATGGTCCATGCCGAAGGCGGCCAGCACCTCGTTGTCGAGCCCCTCGGCGTGGTAGGACAGCGGCACATCGTAGATCGAGGCGACGTCGCGGGCCTCGATCACGGCGGTCTCGCGGACATTGCAGAACAAAGCGAGCTTGCGGCGTTCCTCGCGCGGGATCTCGCGGTCGGTGCGGCAGAGCAGGATGTCGGGCTGGATGCCGATCGAGCGCAGCTCGGCGACCGAATGCTGCGTCGGCTTGGTCTTCAGCTCGCCGGCGGTCGGGATATAGGGCAGCAGCGTCAGATGCACGAAGATGCACTGGCCGCGCGGGAGCTGCTGGTTGACCTGCCTGATCGCCTCGAGGAAGGGCAGGCTCTCGATGTCGCCGACCGTGCCGCCGATCTCGACCAGCGTGAAATCATAGCCCTCGTTGCCGTCGAGGATGAACTCCTTGATCGCGTTGGTGACGTGCGGGACGACCTGGATCGTCGCGCCGAGATAGTCGCCGCGACGCTCCTTGGTCAGGATGTCCATGTAGATGCGGCCGGTGGTGATGTTGTCGCCCCTGTTGCAGGGCCGGCCGGTGAAGCGCTCGTAATGGCCGAGGTCGAGATCGGTCTCGGCTCCGTCGTCGGTGACGAAGACCTCGCCGTGCTGATACGGGCTCATCGTGCCCGGATCGACATTGAGATAGGGGTCGAGCTTGCGTAGGCGCACCGTGTGTCCACGGGCCTGCAGGAGGGCGGCCAGCGCCGCCGCCGCCAGGCCCTTGCCCAGCGAAGACACCACGCCGCCGGTGATGAAAACATACCGCGTCATGGGAGGTCACCTGTAACCACGGGAGTTCGATTCGCTAGGCCCGAGCGTGCAGGCAGGGCCTGCGCGACGTGCTTGTCCACATGAAGAGAGCGGACGGTTTCCCGGCGCTCCTGGCCAAAAAGAGAAGGGCCGGTTGCCCGGCCCCTGCCCTTCTTATTGCTGTGGCGCTGCGGGCGGCGTCGGCGGCTGCGCGCCGCCGGACGGGCCTTGCATCTGGCGCAACTGGTCGAGCACGCCGCCGGCGTTGGGGGCGCTCGGGCCGGTCGGGGCGGTCGGCGCGGTCGCGCCCGGAGCGCCGTCGATGATCGAGCGCTGGACGCGGCCCTGATTGGCGATGACGGCCAGAGCGATCGAGGTCAGGAAGAACGCGCCGGCAAGAATCGCGGTTGTCCGCGTGAGCGCGTTGGCCTGGCCCCGGCCGGTCATGAAGCCGCCGGCCCCGCCGCCGCCCGAGCCCATGCCGAGCCCGCCGCCTTCGGAGCGCTGCAGCAGGACGACGCCGACGAGCGCGACCACGATGATCAGATGGATGACGATGAGAACGTTCTGCATTGGCTCACAAAAGTATTGGGCTCACAAAAGTATCGGGCTCACAAAATGGGCATGCAGCGCACCGCCGCCAAGGGCCGCCCGCTTCGGTCTGCCCGGCCTTGGCGCGGCTGCGCCCTGCGAACTCGGGCGCGGCCATAGCACGCGCTTGCCGGACGCGCCACCCGGCCGAGCGGCCTTTCGCGTTTTCCGGGTGCGTATGGCGCGACATCGCTATAGGCTTTGTCCGACAATGAGGAGGCGGCCATGGCTGCAAGCGGCGCAAGAACCAGCGTGGAACTTGATCCCGCGATCGAGGAACGCGTGCTCAAGCTGGCGTCAGCGCGAAACCAGACCGCCGACCGGCTCGTGCATGATGCGCTAGAGCATTTCATGCGGCTCGAGGGCGGTCGCCAGCGGATGAAGCACGATGCGCGAGCCGCGTTTGAGCGCTATGCGGCCGATGGGCTCCATGTCACCGCCGCGGAAGCCGACGACTGGCTCGCCAAGCTGGAAGCCGGAGAAGACGCCGAGCCTCCGGCTTGCCACGTCTGATCTGGTCACCTTCGGCGCTGCGCGACGTCGGTCGATTGCACGCATTCCTCGTAGGCAAGAACCGGCCGGCTGCCGCTCGCGCCATAGCGGCGATCCGGGCGGGCGTCAGATCGCTCGCCGAACATCCGCAGATCGGACGAACTGTTCCAGATACGCCCGAGTATCGAGAATGGCCGATCGCTTTTGGCAGCTATGGTTATCTCGCTCTATATCGGCTGGATGGCGACGCTGTCGTTCTGCTCGCGATCCGTCATGGTCGCGAATTGGACTATGACGGGCCATGATCGGGATCGGCAAAGCCGATCAACCACAAGCCCGCGCGATCGCCAGGAAATCCTCCGCCTTGAGGCTCGCGCCGCCGACCAGCGCTCCGTCGACATTCGCGACGCCCATCAGTTCGGCGGCGTTGGACGGCTTCACCGAGCCGCCATAGAGCAGACGGATGCCCGCGGCTGCCGGCTTGCCGAGAAGGCGGGCAAGCTCCGCGCGGATCGCGGCGTGCATCTCGGCGACGTCGGCCGCCGTCGGTGTCAGGCCGGTGCCGATCGCCCAGACCGGCTCATAGGCGACGACCAGCGTCCCGGGCGTCGCGCCGTCCGGCACGGAGCCGCGCAACTGCTTCTTGACCACCGCCAGCGCCTTGCCGGCCTGCCGCTCGTCCTGCGTCTCGCCGACGCAGACGATGGGAACCAGCAGAGCGGCCTGCGCGGCCTGCGCTTTCGCCTTGACCGTCGCATTGCTCTCGCCGTGCAGCGCGCGGCGCTCCGAATGGCCGACGATGACGAAAACGGCGCCGGCGTCGGCCAGCATCGCAGCCGACACGTCGCCGGTGTAGGCTCCGCTCGCCTGCAGCGCGCAATCCTGTCCGCCGGTGGCGACGCGGGAGCCGATCAGCGCGGCTGTGGCGGGATAGAGCAACGTCGCCGGGGGGCAGATCGCCAGATCGACCGCCGCCTTCAGCCCGGCATCGCAGCCCCTGGCGACGTCGGTCGCGATGGCGAGGTCGGCCTTGAGCCCGTTCATCTTCCAGTTTCCGGCCACCAGCGGCCTGATGCTGCGCGTCACGTCCTGCGTCTCCTTCGAGCTTGAGAACGGCTCTAGCAACGCCCGGCCGCCGCCGCAATCGCGCGCGACATTGGCGACCGATTGCAGCTTGCGGCGCGGGTTCCTATAAGCAGCGCCGACAAGACACCGGACGGGCTGACGTCTCGCACCGCCCGGCGCCCCAGGGAAAGACTGAAACGATGATGATGACCGGCATCCGCAAGGCGGGACAGAGCCTCGTTGGCAAGCTGATCATCTTCGTGCTGTTCGGCTTCCTGATCTTCTCCTTCGCGATCTGGGGCATCGGCGACATCTTCCAGGGCTATGGCCGCAACTCGGTCGCTCGCGTCGGCAAGACCGAGATCGGCCTCGAGCAGATGCGGACCGCCTACCAGAACGAACTGCAGACGCTGACGCGCCAGCAGCGCCGCCAGATCACGCCGGACATGGCGCGCGCGCTCGGGCTCGACCGGCAGGTGCTGGCGAGGCTGGTGACGGAGGCGACGCTCGACCAGACGGCGCGCCAGATGGGCCTCGCGGTCTCCGACGAGACGATCCGCAACCTGATCTTCGAGGACCAGAACTTCCGCGACGCCTCCGGCGCGTTCTCGCCGGCGCGTTTCAACGAACTGCTCCGCAGCAACGGTTTCACCGAAGCGACCTATGTGCGCGAGCAGCGCGCCACGATCCTGCGCCAGCAACTGGCCGAAATGGTCGTCGGCGTCGTCGGCGCCCCGGTTGCGCTGCAGGAACTCGGCCACCGACTTCGCAACGAGCGCCGCGATGTGACGCTGGCGCGGCTGCCCGCTTCCGCCGCCGGCGAGATCGCGGCGCCGACCGACGAGCAGCTCCGGAGCTTCTTCGAAGCCCGCAAGGCCGGATTCCGCGCTCCGGAATACCGCAGCGCCAATGTGCTCTCGATCTCGGCCGAGACGCTGGCCGACCCGTCCCAGGTGACCGACGACGAGACGAAGGCGCGCTACGAGCAGGTCAAGGCCCAGCGCTTCGGAAGCCCCGAGATCCGCACCATCCAGCAGATCACCTTCCCGACGATCGAGGAAGCGCAGGCGGCGAAGGCGCGGATCGACGAAGGCGACACCTTCGAGGCGGCGGCCTTCGCGCGGGGCGTCCTCGAAAAGGATCTGACGCTCGGCGCCTTCAACCGGACGCAGGTTTTCGACGCCGCCGTGCGCGACGCCGCCTTCGCGCTGGCCGAGGACACCGTCAGCGCTCCCGTCGCCAGTGGCTTCGGCCCCGTGCTGCTGCGCGTCACCGCGATCACGCCCGAGCGCGTGCGCCCTTATGAGGAGGTCGCGGCAGAACTGAAGCAGGAGATCGCGACCGGCAGGGCGACGGGCCGCATCACCGAGCTGCACGACAAGATCGAGGACCAGCGCGCCTCGGCCAAGCCGCTCGCGGAAATCGCCAAGGAGTTCGGCCTGCCGCTGCGCGCGCTTGGCCCGGTCGATGCGTCGCTTCGCAAGCCGGACGGCACGCAGGAGCCGGCGCTCGCCGGCGGCGACGCGACCGTGCAGGCGATCTTCCGCTCCGATATCGGCGTCGACAACGAGGCGATCCGGCTGCCGCGCGACACCGGCTATGTCTGGTTCGACCTGACGAAGATCGATGCCGCGCGCGAACGGACGTTCGAGGAATCGAAGGCCGAGGTCGAGGCGCAATGGCGCGCCGACGAGGTCGCGACCAGGCTTTCCGCCAGGACACGCGAACTGGCGCAGCGGCTCGACAAGGGCGAGGCCTTCGATGCGGTCGCGGCCTCGGCCGGGCTGACGATCGAGACCGCCGCAGGGCTCGGCCGACAGGACCAGCGGCCCGACCTGCCCGCCAACGTCGTCAGCCTGATCTTCGGCACCGTGGCGGGCAAGAGCAATTCGGCCTCGAGCGCCGACGGCGGGCGCATCCTGTTCAAGGTCGATTCGGCCTATGTCCCGCCCTATGCGCGCACCACGCAGGAGGCCGAGAATTTCTCCCGCCTGCTCGGCAACAGCGTCAGCGAGGACATGCTGAGCCAATATGTCGCCAGGCTGCAGGCCGATCTCGGCGTCGCCGTCAACGAGACCGCCTTTCGCAACGCCACCGGCGGCGCGCAGAACTGACCATGAGCGCCCTGCCGGAGTTCGAGGCTTTCGCGCGCGGTTACGAGGCCGGCGCGCCGCAGCTCTTGCGGCAGGTTCTGGTCGGGGATTGCGAGACTCCGGTCGCGGCTTTCCTGAAGCTGCGCCATGCGGTGGCGGGTCCGGCCTTTCTGCTGGAGTCGGTCGAGGGCGGCGCGGTGCGTGGGCGCTATTCGATGATCGGGCTGAAGCCCGACTTGCTCTGGCGCTGCGAGCGCGGGCATGCGTCGGTCTGCCGGCCGGGCGAAAACGAGGCTTTCGCGGCCGATCCGCGCCCGGCCTTCGAGAGCCTGCGGGCGCTGCTCGACGAGAGCGCGATTCCGGCGGGCGAAGACCTGCCGCCGATGGCGGCCGGCGTGTTCGGCTATCTCGGCTACGACATGGTCAGGCTGATGGAGCGTCTGCCCGAGCCGAAGGAGACCGGCACGGGCGTGCCCGACGCGATCCTGATGCGGCCGACCGCCATGGTGGTGTTCGACGCGGTGCGCGACGAGATCCATGTCGTCACGCCGGTCAGGTCGAAACCGGGCCTCTCCGCGCGCGCCGCCCATGAACTGGCGCTGGAGCGGATCGAAGCCGTCGTCGCGGCGCTGGAAGGCCCCCTGCCTCCGGACGCCGCGATCGACATCGCCAGCCTGCCCGAGCCGGCGATCGCCTCCAACACCAGCGAGGCGCAGTTCCACGCCATGGTGGCGACCGCGCAGGACTATATCCGCGCCGGCGACATTTTTCAGGTCGTGCTGTCGCAGCGCTTCGAGGCGCCCTTCGCGTTGCCGCCCTTCGCGCTCTACCGGGCGCTGCGGCGGGTCAATCCCGCGCCCTTCCTGTGCTATCTCGACTTTGGCGACTTCCAGATCGTCTGTTCCAGCCCCGAGATCCTGGTCCGGCTGCGCGACGACACCGTCACCATCCGCCCCATCGCTGGCACCCGCCGGCGCGGCGCGACGCCGGCCGAGGACGACGCGCTGGCGGCGGAACTGCTGGCCGACCCGAAGGAGCGGGCCGAGCATCTGATGCTGCTCGATCTCGGGCGCAACGATGTCGGCCGCGTCGCAAGAATCGGCACGGTGAAGGTGACAGACTCCTTCTTCGTCGAGCGCTACAGCCAGGTGATGCACATCGTCTCCAATGTGGAGGGGACGATCGACGCGAAGCACGATGCGCTCGCCGCGCTCTCGGCCGGCTTTCCGGCCGGCACCGTCTCGGGCGCGCCGAAAGTCCGCGCCATGGAGATCATCGACGAGCTGGAGCATGACGCGCGCGGCGCCTATGGCGGCTGCATCGGCTATTTCGGCGCCAATGGCGAGATGGACACCTGCATCGTGCTGCGGACGGCCGTGGTCAAGGACGGGCGCATGCATGTCCAGGCCGGGGCCGGCATCGTCTACGATTCCGACCCGGCTTCCGAGCAGCAGGAATGCGTCAACAAGGCCAAGGCGCTGTTCAAGGCGGCGGAGGAGGCGATCCGGTTCGCGGCGGGCGCGCGGCGGGGGCAGTAGCTCTCTCGGCTGCATGCATCTTGTGCGTATCTCAATCGAGAGACATAATGTGCTTCCGATCGGAGCGCGCCGATGACCGCCCAAACATCCATGCTTCACGTCCGCATCGACGAGAAGCTCAAGGCCGAGGCGTCCGAGACACTCGCCAATCTCGGATTGACGGTGTCGGATGCCGTTCGCATCCTGTTGACTCGCGTCGCCAGAGACGGCGCGCTTCCTCCAGGGCTTCTGGCGGATCAGAACAGTTACGACGAGTGGTTTCGCGCCAAGGTTCGCGAGGCGCTTGCCGACGAGCGGCCAGCCGTTCAGCACATGCAAGTCATGGACGAGGCCCAGGCCTTGATCGACAGGAAGCGCCGTGGCCGTTCCTGAATGGCGACAGGCGGCGCGCGACGATCTGCTCGCGATCATCGACTATATTTCCGACGACAATCCGGATGCGGCGCAGCGACTGAAGGACGAGATCGAGCATAAGGCGGCAAGGCTGCCAGCCCATCCGCTGATCTATCGCGAGGGTCGCATCGCGGGAACGCGCGAAATGGTCGTGCGAAGCAACTATGTCGTGGTTTACGCCGTAGACGCCCGGGCCGTTTCGATCCTGCGGGTTCTGCATGCAGCGCGTCAGTGGCCGCCTGACAGAAGCGAAAGCGGATCAACTTGACCACTCGCCCTCCTACCGGGCATGACCATCGGCCGAAACGCGACGCCGAGCCAATGCACATCCTGCTGATCGACAATTACGACAGCTTCACCTGGAACCTCGTCCACCTGATCGGCGGGCTGGGGGCGCAGGTCGATGTCGTCCGCAACGATGCGCTTTCGGTCGATGAGGCGCTGTCGGGCGGCCATGACGCGATCGTGCTGTCGCCCGGCCCCTGCACGCCCAACGAGGCCGGCATCTGCCTCGATCTCGTGCGCGAAGGCTCAGGACGCGTGCCGCTGTTCGGCGTCTGCCTCGGCCTGCAGGCGATCGGCCAGGCTTTTGGCGGCGAGGTCATCCGCGCGCCGCTGCCGATGCACGGCAAGATCTCGACCATCAGCCATCATGCGCGTGGGCTTTTTCGCGGCGTAAACGGTCCGCTGAAGGCGACGCGCTACCATTCGCTGGTCGTGGCCTGCGCGAGCTGCCCGCCGGAACTCGACATCGAGGCGACGACGGAGGACGGGCTGATCATGGCGCTGTCGCATCGCGACCTGCCGGTGCATGGCGTGCAGTTCCATCCCGAGAGCATCGCCTCCGAGCACGGCGCGACGATCCTGCGGAATTTCCTCGAGATGGCGCAGGCGTGGTCGAGCCGCCATCGCGCGCCCGCGCTTTCCGAGACAGCCTGAGCAGATCAGAGTTTCCATGGACGATTTCAAACCCTTCATCGCCAAGGTCGCGACCGGCGCCACGCTCTCGCGCGAAGAAGCGCGCGACGCCTTCGAGACCATCCTCTCGGGCGGCGTGACCAACGCCCAGGCGGCCGCCTTCCTGATGGCGCTGCGGGTGCGCGGCGAAACGGCGGACGAGATCACCGGCGCGGTCTCGGCCATGCGCTCCAGAATGCTGACGGTGAAAGCGCCGGGAGACGCGATCGACATCGTCGGCACCGGCGGCGATTCGTCTGGCTCCTACAATGTCTCGACGCTGGCCGCGATCATCACGGCGGCCTGCGGCGTGCCCGTCGCCAAGCACGGCAACCGCGCCGCCTCCTCGCGCTCGGGCGCGGCCGACGTGCTGACCGCGCTCGGCGTCAAGGTCGGGCTCGATCCGGCGGGCACGGAAGCCTGCATCGCCAAGGCCGGCGTCGGCTTCATGTTCGCGCCGACGCATCACGCCTCGATGCGCCATGTCGCGCCGGTTCGCACGGAACTCGGCACGCGCACGATCTTCAACCTGCTCGGCCCGCTCTCGAACCCGGCAGGCGTGAAGAAGCAGCTCATCGGCGCGTTCTCCGAGACCTGGCTGGAGCCTATGACGACAGTGCTGGCCTCGCTCGGCTCGACCCGGATCTGGGCGGTGCATGGCTCCGACGGGCTCGACGAGATCACCACAACGGGTCCGACGCGGGTCGTCTCGCTGGAGAACGGCAAGATCGAGAGTTTCCAGATCAGCCCGGACGATGTCGGGCTTGCACGGGCGAAGCCGGAGGATCTGCGCGGCGGCGAGCCGGCGCAGAACGCGGCCGCGCTGACGGACGTGCTCGATGGCGAAAAGACCGCTTTCCGCGATATCGCGGCCTTCAATGCCGCAGCCGCTCTGCTCGTCGCGGGCACGGCGAGCGATCTGCGCGACGGCTTGGCGCAGGCTCAAGGAGCGCTCGATTCCGGCCGCGCCAAGGCGGCGCTGGCGGCGCTCGTCGCGGCCTCTAACGCGTGAGACGGCGATGAACGACATCCTTGCCCGGATCGAGGCCTATAAGCGCCAGGAGATCGCCGCGGCGAAGGACGCGATCCCGCAGGCGGAGATCGAGATCCTCGCGCACACGGCGTCTCCGCCGAAAGGCTTTGCCGCCGCGCTCGCCGTCAAGCACGCGCAGGGCAAGCCGGCCCTGATCGCCGAGATCAAGAAGGCGAGCCCGTCCAAGGGGCTGATCCGCGCCGATTTCGACCCGCCCGTCCTGGCGCGGGCCTATGCCGATGGCGGCGCGGCCTGTCTGTCCGTGCTGACCGACGGACCGTCCTTCCAGGGCAGGCCGGAGTTTCTGATGCAGGCGCGCGAGGCCTCGGGCCTGCCCTGCCTGCGTAAGGATTTTCTCTACGACGCCTATCAGGTCTTCGAGGCGCGGGCCTGGGGCGCCGACTGCATCCTGATCATCATGGCCGGCGTCGATGACGCGACCGCGCGGGCGCTCAACGAAACGGCGCTGGACCTCGGCATGGACGTGCTGGTCGAAGTCCATGACGAGGCCGAACTCGACAGGGCGCTGCCGCTGGGCGCAAAACTGCTCGGCATCAACAACCGCGATCTGCGGAGTTTCACGGTTGATCTCGCCGTGACGGAGCGACTCAGCTCCTGCGTGCCGGCCGACCGCGTCATCGTCGGCGAGAGCGGCATTTTCGGCCAGGACGACATCGCAAGGCTGTCGCGCTGTGGCGTGAGCACATTTCTCGTCGGCGAAAGCCTGATGCGGCAGGACGATGTCGCGGCAGCGACCCGCCTGTTGCTGACCGGCTCGGCGCAGGAGGAGGCGGCGTGAGCGGGCTCAGCCATCTCGACGCGAGGGGCCAGGCCCATATGGTCGATGTCGGCGACAAGGCCGAGACAGACCGCATGGCGATCGCCGAAGGCTGCGTGGTGATGGCGGCCGGGACGCTCGCCATCGTGCGCGCCGGCGACGCGAAGAAGGGCGACGTGCTCGGCACGGCCCGGCTCGCCGGCATCATGGCGGCCAAGCGCACGCATGAACTGGTTCCGCTTTGCCATCCACTGCTGATCAGCAAGGTTTCGGTCGATCTCGCCATCGACGAGGCTCTGCCGGGCGTGCGGGTGCGGGCCGAAGTGAAGATGAAGGGCCAGACCGGCGTCGAGATGGAGGCGCTGACGGCGGTCTCCGTCGCCTGCCTCACAGTCTACGACATGGTCAAGGCGGTCGATCGCGGCATGCGGATCGAGGGTATCAGGCTCGTGCACAAATCCGGCGGCAAGTCCGGTCTCTTCGAGGCCGATTCCCCCGCGGCGGAGACACCGTGATGGCGCTGACGCCGGTGAAGGTCGCCCTCAGGGCGCTGCTGGACAGCGTGCCCGGCCCGATGCCCGCCGAAACCTTCCCGCTTTTGCAATGCGCCGGCCGCGTTCTGGCTCAGGACATCACGGCGCTCCGGACGCAGCCGCCCTTCGCCAATTCCGCCATGGACGGATATGCCGTCCGGTCAGTCGATCTCTTGCCGGCAAATGAACTTCGCGTGATCGGCGAGTCGGTGGCGGGCCGCGCCTATGCCGGATCGCTCGCAGCCGGCGAGGCCGTGCGGATCTTCACTGGCGCGCCGATCCCCGACGGCGCCGACACGATCCTGATCCAGGAGAACGCCGACGGGGTCGGCGGCGCGACGATCAGGGTTCGCGAGGGCGCGGACAGGGGGCGGTTCATCCGGCCGGCCGGGCTCGACTTCAGCGAGGGCGACCTTCTGCTGCCCGCCGGCCGCGCGCTCGACAGCGCGGCGCTTGGCCTCGCCGCCGCGGCCGGCCATCCATCGCTGTCGGTCCGGAGCAAGCCGCTGGTCGCGATCCTCGCCACCGGCGACGAACTCGTCCTGCCTGGCGAGCCCGTCGGTCCCGACCAGATCGTGGCGTCCAACAGCTTCTCGCTCGCCGCGATCGTCGAGGCGGCCGGCGGCAAGGTGCTGGATCTCGGCATCGCGCGCGACAATTATACCGATCTCGCCGAGCGCATCGGCCGCGCCAGAAGCGCGGACGCCGACGTGCTGATCACGCTGGGGGGCGCGTCGGTCGGCGCGCATGACCTCGTCCAGGAGGCGTTGACCCGGGCCGGCATGGAGCTCGGCTTCTGGAAGATCGCGATGCGGCCGGGCAAGCCGATGATGATGGGCCGACTCGGGCGGATGGTCGCCGTCGGATTGCCGGGCAACCCAGTCTCGTCGATCGTCTGCGGGCATCTCTTCGTGGTTCCGCTGATCGAGACGTTGCTCGGCCTGCCAGAGCCCGATCGCGACCGCAGCGAGCCTGCCATCACCGGAATCGATATGCCGGCTAATGATGAGCGCGAGGACTATCTGCGCTCCGATCTCCTCCATTCCACGGCCGGATGGATCGTCGCGCCATTCCCGCGCCAGGATTCCTCGATGCTGGGCACGCTCGCCAGGGCGAAGGCGCTGACCATCCGCCCACCATTCGCCGAGCCGGCAAAGCAGGGCGATCCCTGCCGGATCATCCGGCTGCGCTGAAGGCGCTTGCGGAACACAGCGCGAACATGTATTGTGTTCGTGATTTGTTTCGACCTTGCGCCTCGGGCGCGCCGGCGGGAACCATGCTGACACGCAAACAGTTCGAACTGCTCCGCTTCATCCATGAACGCCTGCGCGAGAGCGGCGTGCCGCCCTCCTTCGACGAGATGAAGGACGCGCTCGACCTCAAGTCCAAATCCGGCATCCACCGCCTGATCATGGCGCTGGAGGAACGCGGCTTCATCCGCCGCCTGCCGAACCGGGCGCGCGCGCTGGAGGTGATCAAGCTGCCCGACGGCGTCGCCGGCGCGCAGGCTTCGCGCGGCCGGTTCAATCCCTCCGTCGTGCAGGGCGGGCTCGGCAAGGTCAGGCCCACGAGCAGTCCGCCAGAGGACGATGCGCGCGCCACGATCGCGATCCCGGTAATGGGGCGGATCGCGGCCGGCACGCCGGTTTCGGCGATCCAGAGCCGCAGCCACAACGTCTCGCTTCCCGCCGACATGCTCGGCGCGGGCGAGCATTACGCGCTCGAGGTTCGCGGCGATTCGATGGTGGAGGCCGGTATCCTCGACGGCGACACCGTCGTGATCCGCAAGCAGGATACGGCCAATACCGGAGACATCATCGTCGCGCTGATCGACGACGAGGAGGCGACGCTGAAGCGCCTTCGCAAGCGGGGCTCGTCGATCGCGCTCGAAGCCGCCAATCCGGCCTACGAGACCCGCGTGCTCGGTCCCGATCGCGTCAAGATCCAGGGCCGGCTCGTCAATCTGATGCGGCGCTACTGAAGCCGGTCCGCGGCCGCCTCATCATCAGGCGGCTGCGACTGCTGGGCGACGGGCGGCGTCGGCGCGGCGGCTTGCGGACTGCGTCGGTTCCATGGGCGGCCGTCTTCGCCGCTTTCGGCGCCAAGCCTGCGCCAGGGCGGCTGGCCGGGCAGAATGGTGTTGGAGCGCAAGAGGGCCATTGCGCCGACGCGGCTCAGCGCGGCGCGGTCGATCAGCATGGCCTTGCAGGGCGCGCTCCATGGGATCGGCGTGACCACGAGGTCCGCGCGGCGGCAGTCCTCGACCAGCGCCAGCCTGTCGCGGACGAATGACACCCTGCGCCCGTCCGATGTGGCGACGACGCACCCCAGGCTGTCGCACGCCGCGCCCTCGCGCAGGCTTGGATCGGTGGGCTTTCGGCTGTCGCCATCGGCGTTGAGCCATTGCTGCAGCACGAAGGCGCTCGGCCGGCCGGCGACGACGAGACGTCCGTCGCTGCCCCGAACAGCGAGGCCCGATCCACTTCGCTCGATCAGGATTTCGGGCCGTTCCGGCTTGGCCGCGACGGCGACGCCCGTCATGAGCGGCAAGACGGCGAACAGGCGCAGCTTCGTCGTCCACAGCGTCGCCCAGAGCAGCGCCAGCGCGAAACAGATCAGGGCGGCCGCGCCAAAAGCCGGTATCACCAGCGTCGAATGGTCGATGCTCGCGACCCAGCGCGCGAGTTTCAGCACGGCCTCGGAGGCGAGCCCCATCGCCTTCCAGGCCGGCCAGTCGAGCCCGAACGGATAGGCGAGCACGCCGAAGACCGCCGCCGGCATCACGAAGAGCGAGACGAAGGGCAGCGCCAGCGCGTTGCCGAGCAGGCCGAAGGGATTGAAGGTCTGGAAGTGGTAGGCGCCGAAGGGAGCGGTCGCCGCCGTGGCGAGCAGCGTCGTCACGACGATGCCGATGGCCGCGATCCAGATCGTCCGCAGCGGCCAGGGCAGAAGGGAGGGCGGCTGCGAGCGGTCCCGGCCCTCCCAGCGCTCGGCGAAGGCGACCAGCGCCGCCACCGCGCCAAAGGACATCTGGAAGCTCGGGCCGAGCAGCGCCTCGGGCTCGCGCAGCAGCACGATGATGGCGGCGAGCGCGAGATTTCGCATGCTCAGCGCCGGCCGGTCGACCAGAATGGCCCCCAGCATGACCAGCGTCATGATCAGCGAGCGAACGGTCGCGACCTCCGCGCCGGAGAACACGCAATAGGCGCTCGCTCCGGCCATGGCCGCGAGCGCGGCGAGCTTCTTGATCGGCCAGCGCAGCGCGAGCGCCCTCGACATGGCCAGCAGCGCCCGCACCAACCAGAAGATCGTGCCGGCCGCCAGCACCATGTGCAGCCCCGAGATCGAGACGATGTGGTAGATGCCCGCCGCGCGCAGATCGGCATTGGTGGTCTCGGTGATCAGGCCGCGCTTGCCGGTCACGAGGGCCGCCGCCATCGCGCCGCCCTGCCCGCCGCCGATGTCGGCGATGCGCTGCGTCAGAGCGTTGCGGGCGCGGTCGATCGTGACGGCGTTCGCGAGACTTCGCGGCGGCGGATGCGGCGGCGGGGTCAGCGTGATCATGCCCGCGATGCTGCCGACCGCGCCGAGCCCGCGAAAGAAGGCGTCGCGGCCGAAATCATAGCCGCCCGGCCGGGCCGGCCCCGGCGGCGGCAGCAGCCTCGCGACGGCGGAAATATGATCGCCGGGCGTCACCGTCCCTGCCCTGACGTTCACGCGCACCCGCTTTGGCTGCCTGGCTGGCTCGACGCCGGCGATGCCGGTGACCAGCAGGACGAGGCGCGCGCCGGCGTCCCGCGCCTCGACCGATTCGACGAACCCGGTCACGACCCCGACGCGAGGTCGATCCAGCACTGGAGCCGCGATCGTGGCGGTGCGCCATGTCGCGGCGGCGAAGCCGGCAAAGAGCGCCGCGAGCGTGATGCAGACAATGGTCGCCAGACGCCTGTGACGCAGGGCGAGCGCGCCCGCGCCAGCCGCCGCGAACCCGATAAGAGGCGCAGCCAGCGCCGGCTCCCGGTCGGCGGCGAAATAGAGCAGGATGCCCAGCCCCATCATCGCCGGCAGCCACAGGAAGAGTCGGCGGCGTTCGGCTTCGGCTTCGAGCGCGGCGCGCAGGGCCCGGCCCACCTCCGCGAGCCAGAGCGAGAGGGCGACGCCGCGCCATCGCGCGCCCTGCGTCCAAGCCAGCGCAGCGTCCGCTTGCGCGGCGCGCGATCCGGACTGGCCTTCGGGAGGCTGGCGCATGCGAGCGTCCGCAGGTTTCCGGCGGTGCGGATGTTGAGCTTAACGTTGCCGGGGCTGCCATGTTACAGGGGCCGCGCCGGATGTCATGCGGTCTCCGGTCGAATTCGTTTATCGTCCCTTCGCGGGCGTCATTCCAGAGGGCCGGCAGTCGAAACGCCGGCCGGAGCCTTGCCTTCCATGAGCGATGCCGTCGTCACGCGCTTTGCCCCCTCGCCCACCGGCTTCCTGCATATCGGCGGCGCCCGCACGGCGCTGTTCAACTGGCTCTATGCCCGCCGGCATGGCGGCAGGATGCTGCTCCGGATCGAGGACACCGACCGCGAGCGTTCGACGGAACCCGCGATCGCGGCGATCCTGGACGGGCTCGCCTGGCTCGGGCTCGATTGGGACGGCGACACGGTCTACCAGTTCGCGCGAGCGGAGCGGCATCGCGAGGTGGCCCACCAGATGCTGGCCTCGGGCAACGCCTATCGCTGCTATGCGACGCCGGCCGAACTCGACGAGATGCGCGAGCAGGCCAAGGCCGCCGGCAAGCCGATGAAATATGACGGGCGCTGGCGCGATCGCGACCCGGCGACCGCGCCTGCCGGCGTGAAGCCGGTCATCCGCCTGCGCGCCAAGCAGACCGGCGAGACAATCGTCGAGGACGAGGTGCAGGGGCGCGTCGTCTGGCAGAACGAGAACCTCGACGACCTCGTGCTGCTGCGCTCGGACGGCAACCCGACCTACATGCTCGCCGTCGTGGTCGACGACCACGACATGGGCGTCACCCATGTCATCCGTGGCGACGACCATTTGACCAACGCCGCGCGGCAGACCCAGATCTACGAAGCCATGGGTTGGCGCGTGCCGAGCATGTCGCACATCCCGCTGATCCATGGCGCGGACGGGGCGAAGCTGTCGAAGCGCCATGGCGCGCTCGGCGTCGATGCCTACCGCTCGATGGGCTATCTGCCGGCGGCGCTGCGGAACTATCTGCTGCGGCTGGGCTGGAGCCATGGCGACCAGGAGGTTTTTTCCACGCAGGAAATGACCGAGTTGTTCAACCTCTCCTCGATCGGCCGGTCCGCCGCGCGTTTCGACTATGCCAAGCTTGAGAGCCTGAACGGGCTCTATATGCGCCAGGCAGAGGATCACGAGCTCCTGGCGGCGCTGAGAATCATCCTGCCGGAAATCGGCCCGGCGCGCGGGATTTCGGGCGAGATGTCGCCCGATCTGGAAGCGCGCTTCCTCGCCGCCATGCCGGGGCTGAAGGAGCGCGCCAAGACGCTGATCGAACTGCTCGACTCGGCCTACTACCTCTATGCCGTCCGGCCGCTCGAGCTCGACGCGAAGGCGGCGGCGCTTCTCGATGAGCCCGGCCGGCAGCGGCTGCCGGGCCTCGCCGCCAGGCTCGCGGCGGTGAACGACTGGTCGCTCGAGGCTCTGGAGGCGGCCGTGCGCGGCTTTGCCGAGGAGCACGGCCTGAAGCTCGGCCAGGCCGCGCAACCCTTGCGCGCCGCGCTGACGGGGCGCGCGATGTCGCCGGGACTTTTCGACGTGATGGCGGTGCTGGGCCGCGATGAGACACTCGCGCGGCTGGCCGACCAGACCTGAGCGAGACGCCGGCGCGACCGTCTTTAGGCTCGGTTGAACCGCTATCGCAAATGGTCTAGTGACGCCTCATGTGAACGCGTCCGCCATCCGGCGGGACGGGCACAAATATTGCTTGATTATCAGTCGGATGCACCTGTCTTCCCGTCCGTCTCTGCATTTGCCGTTCCGTCACGGGGCCGTCGCTTCAAGGCCCTCCTATGACGGCTACGTCTCCTGCACAGCCGCTGGGCGCCAAGACCGGCAGGACGACGACTGACGAGCGGCGAGCCTGAAAGGATCGGTTTCGATGAGCGGAAACAACGGACAGCTCCAGGTCGGCGACAAGACCGTCGAGATGGCGATCAAGAAGGGGTCGATCGGTCCCTCCGTCATCGACATCGCCAAGCTCTACGCGCAGACCGGCATGTTCACCTATGATCCGGGCTTTACCTCCACGGCGGCGTGCGAATCGCAGATCACCTATATCGACGGCGACGAGGGCGTGCTGCTCTATCGCGGCTATCCGATCGAGCAGCTCGCCGAACATGGCGACTTCCTCGAGACCTGCTACCTGCTGCTCGAAGGCGAGCTGCCGACCGCAGCGCAGAAGGCGGATTTCGACTACCGCGTGACGCGCCACACCATGGTGCACGAGCAGATGGCCCGGTTCTTCCAGGGCTTCCGCCGCGACGCGCATCCGATGGCGGTCATGGTCGGGTCGATCGGCGCGATGTCGGCGTTCTATCACGACTCGACGGACATCTCCGATCCGCACCAGCGCATGGTCGCCTCGATGCGGATGATCGCCAAGATGCCGACGCTGGCGGCGATGGCCTACAAATACACGATCGGCCAGCCCTTCGTGTATCCGCTGAACGCGCTCGACTACACCTCGAATTTCCTGCGGATGTGCTTTGCGGTGCCGGCGGAGGATTACAGGGTCAACCCGGTGCTCTCGCGCGCGCTCGACCGGATCTTCATCCTGCATGCCGACCACGAGCAGAACGCCTCGACCTCGACGGTAAGGCTCGCGGGCTCGTCCGGAGCGAACCCCTTCGCCTGCATCGCGGCCGGCACCGCCTGCCTCTGGGGCCCCGCCCATGGCGGCGCGAACGAGGCGGCGCTGCAGATGCTGCAGGAGATCGGCTCGGTCGAGAACATTCCGAAGTTCATCGCCAAGGCGAAGGACAAGAACGATCCGTTCCGCCTGATGGGCTTTGGCCACCGCGTCTACAAGAACTACGATCCGCGCGCCAAGATCATGCAGAAGACCACGCATGAGGTGCTGGCCGAGCTCGGCATCAAGGACGACCCGCTGCTCGACGTCGCGATGGAGCTGGAGCGCATCGCGCTGCACGACGAATACTTCATCGAGAAGAAGCTCTATCCGAACATCGATTTCTATTCGGGCATCACGCTGAAGGCGATGGGTTTCCCGACCTCGATGTTCACGGCGCTGTTCGCGCTGGCGCGCACAGTCGGCTGGATCGCGCAGTGGAAGGAGATGATCGAGGATCCGTCCCAGCGCATCGGCCGTCCGCGCCAGCTCTACACCGGCGCTCCGCAGAGGGACTACACGCCGATCGGCCGCCGCTGAGGCTGGATTGCGCCTCGACGCCGAAGAACGAAGCCGCGGCCAAGGCCGCGGCTTTTTTTACGCGGCGTTCAGGCCTGCGCCGGTCGGTCGAGCAGCGCGAGGGCCGCCGACACCGCGTTGCCGGCGGGGCTCGCGCCTGCCGCCGCCATGATCGCCTCGACCTCGGCGAAACCGGCGAGCTGGCCGTCGCGGGCCGGCCCCTCCGCCAGCGCGGCGAGCAGATGGCCGGACAGCGCCTGCGCGGTCACCATCTCCTGGATGAATTCGGGCACGACGCTGCGGCCGAGAATCAGGTTCGGCAGGATCACGCTGGGCAGCGTGATCAGCCGCCGCGCCAGCGCCGCCTCCCAGTTCGCGCCGCGATAGGCCGCGACCGTCGGGACCTGCGCCAGAGCCAGTTCCAGCGTGACGGTGCCAGACGCCGCCAGCGCGGCGCGGGCCGAGCGGAACGCGGCCAGCTTGCCAGCCTCGCCCGTGACGATGTCCGGCCTGACGGGCCATTGCGCCGCGATCTCTCCGATCAGCATCGCCAGATGGGGGACCGCCGGCAGGACGAAGCGCGCGCCCGGCAAGGCTTCCGATACGCGGGCGACAGTCGCGCCGAAGACCGGCAGCAGGTGATTGATCTCGGAGCGGCGGCTGCCGGGCAGGATCAGCACCAGCGGCGTGGCGACATCGGCGCGCCGCGCCGCCTCGGCGTCGTCCGGTCGCATCTCGCCGAGCCGCTCCATCAGCGGATGGCCGACATAGATGGTTTCCGGCCCATTCAGTCGCGCGAGGGCCGCCGGCTCGAATGGCAGCAGGGCGAGGATGCGGTCGACATGCGGCGCCATGCGCCTGGCCCGGCCCGGCCGCCACGCCCAGACGCTGGGGCAGACCCAGTGGACGATCGGGATCGTCGGCGCGCGCCGACGCAGCTTTTTCGCGACCCGAAGCGAAAAATCAGGTGCGTCGATGGTGAGCAGAAGATCGGGAGCGAAGGCGGCGATGCCACGCGCAGCGTCCTCCATCCGCCGCAGCAGCAGCGGCAGCCGCGCGATGACCGGGCCGAACCCCATGACCGCGATGTCGCCCTGGGGGAAGAGCGGCGCGAGGCCGAGATCGATCAGCCCCTGCCCGCCGACGCCGGCCAGAACAAGCTCCCGCTCGCCGAGCCGCTCCCGCAGCGCCTTGACGAAGCGGATGCCGAGAGCGTCGCCCGAGGCCTCGCCCGCGACAATCGCCAACCGGAACGGGTCGGTCACGGGACGCCCTCGATGAAGATGCCCTGACGGTCGGCCTGCGCGCCCAGCGCCGACGCGTCTCCGACGAGAACCTGGCCTGCCCGCAGCCCGATGCCGGAGAGCCCGGCTTCCGCCAAGCGTTCAACCGTGCGGATGCCGATCGCCGGCATATCGACGCGCAGATCCTGGCCCTGCTTGGGCGCCTTGACGAGGACGCCATCGCCCTTGCCGAGTTTGAGACGCCCGCTCGCGACCATCTCGGCGACGCGGCCGATCATGGCGTCGGTGCCCTCGGCGGCCTCTATCGCAATGACGCGATGGTCGGCGAGGATGGCGGCCTGACCGACATCGAAGGGAGAAAGCGCCGCCAGCAAGGAAAAACCACGCTGGATCAACGCCTTCTGATCGGTTGTCGCAGTGCGTCGCCCCAAGGGCCCGGCCTGCGCGGTGAGTTCGGGCGCGATTCCTGCCGGGCCGTGGACGCGAAAACCCTGGGCCTCGAAGAAGCCGACGACGCCGCGCAGCAGATGATCATCGCCGCCTTTGAAGGCGCGCGCGAAATGCGGCAGATGTTTCAGCGTCGAGGCTTCCGGACGCAGCGCGGAGAAACTCGGGCGTGGCAGCGAGCCCAGCAGGACGAGATCGCCAATCTCGCGTCGGCGCAAGACCTCGAGCAGGCGGCCGAGCTGGCCGAGCCGGAACATCTGCAGCTCAGCCGGGGCGAAGGCAGCGGGATCCGCTGCTCCCTCCAGCCCCGCGACGAAGACGGCATGGCCGCGATCCTGCGCGAGACGAACCAGCAAAGGCGGATAATCCCCGCCGCCGGCGATGACCGCAAGCGGCCCGCGCACGGGCGGCGCAGGTGTCGGGTCAGGGCTCACCGGTCGGCGGAATTGACGTCATGGGGAACGCAGATCGCGCGTTCGCCGCCATTGCGGATGAAGTCCAGGATCTCGTGGATCAGCGGATGCGAGGCAAACTCGCTGGCGACGTCCTCGACACGCTCCGCCAAGGTGCCCTCGTCCGCAAAGAGAAGGCGGTAAGCACGGCGCAACTCGTGGATCTGCTCCCGCGTGAAACCGCGCCGGCGCAGGCCGACAAGGTTGAGCCCGGCGAGATGGGCCGGGTTGTCGCGCACCATGCCGAAGGGGATGACGTCGTGCATCACGCCGGCCCCGCCGCCGATGAAGGCGTGGTCGCCGACGCGGATGAACTGGTGCAGGCCGGTGCCGCCGCCGACGATGACGAAATTGCCGATTTTCACATGGCCGGCGCACATCACGTTGTTGGAGAAGATGACGCTGTCGCCGATCTGCGTGTCATGGGCGACATGCGAGTTGGCGAGGAAGAAGCAGCGGTCGCCGACCGTCGTCTTCATGCCGCCGCCTTCCGTGCCGGGGTTCATGGTCACCCCCTCGCGGATCATGCAATCGGCGCCGATCGTCAGTGTCGACGGCTCGCCGCGATACTTCAGGTCCTGCGGCGGATGGCCGATCGAGGCGAACGGATAGATTTTCGTGCGCGCCCCGATCGCGGTGTGGCCGGCAACGGCGACATGGCTGACGAGTTCGACGCCCTCGCCCAGTTGGACATCGGGGCCGACCGTGCAGAAGGGACCGATGACGACGCCGGCGGCGAGGCGCGCGCGGGAATCGACGACCGACATCGGATGGATGGTGGCGCTCATGCAGGGAGTGTCCTGATTCTCGGCTTTTCGGCGGTTCAGACGACCATGGCGGACAGGTCCGCCTCGGCCACCAGCGCGCCATCGACCCGCGCCTCGCCACGGTAGAACCAGAGATTGCGCTTGCGCGTGATCTTGGTGAGATGGAACCGCAACTGATCGCCCGGTATGACGGGCTTGCGGAACTTGGCCTTGTCGATCGTCGTGAACAGCACGCTGGTCACGCCGGGGTCGGCGGCGCCGCGTGCATTGACCACCAGCACGCCTGCTGTCTGCGCCATCGCCTCGATCATCAGCACGCCGGGGAAAACCGGCCGGCCGGGGAAGTGACCCGTAAACTGCGGCTCGTTGATCGTGACGTTCTTGATGCCCACGCCCGATTCGTCGCCGTCGATCTCGACGACACGGTCGACCAGCAGAAACGGATAGCGGTGCGGAATGCACGCCATGATCTTCTGGATATCGACCACGCCCAGCGCCGTCTTCGCATCGTTCATCGTGTCCAATCTCCCAAACGGACCTCCGTTCGGAGAGGTCCATCCCTTTCACGGTCGCGATCTCGGGCCGCGATCCGACGGCTTTCAGGCTGCATTTTATCTAAGCCGATGTGCCGGAAAGAGCACCCGGCCGGCAAGACAAATCGACATTGGAGCGCCTTGCCTCCGGCGCCATCGCGTGCGGAAACATCAGCTCTCGGTGCGATCCTGCATCTTGCCGCGCTTGGCCACGAGCGATTTGAGCAGGGCGCTCTCGCGCGCCCAGGCCAGCGCCGGCTGCGCGGGAGAGCCGCCATATCTGGCGCCGCGCGGAACGTCGCCCGCGACACCGGCCTGAGCGGCGACCTGCGCGCCCATGCCCACCGTCAGGTGGCCGGCGAGACCGACCTGGCCGCCGAGCACGACGAAATCCTCAAGCGTCGTCGAACCGGCGATGCCGACCTGCGCGACGATGACGCAATGGCGGCCGATCACGACGTTGTGGCCGATCTGGACCAGGTTATCGATCTTGGTGCCTTCGCCGATGACGGTGTCGCGGCTGGCGCCGCGGTCGATGCATGAATTGGCGCCGATTTCGACATCGTCCTGGATGATGACCCGTCCGATCTGCGGGACCTTGAGATGCCCCTTCGGACCCATGGCGAAACCGAAGCCGTCCTGGCCGATCCTGACGCCGGGATGGATGATGACGCGGTTGCCGATCAGCGTGGACTGCAGCGACGCGCCGGCTCCGATCGCGCAGTCGCGGCCGATCCGGACCTGCGGCCCGATCACCGCGTGCGACTGCACGACCGTACCCGCGCCGATCTCGGCGCCGGGGCCGATCACCGCGCCGGGATCGACGGTGACTCCGGCCTCCAGAACGGCGCTGGCATGCACGAACGCGCCGGGAACGACACCGCCCTGTGACCCGAAGACCGAACCCGGCCTAAGCGCCTGCGGGAACAGCAGGGCCAGCACCCTGGCGAAGACATGGTAGGGCGCGGGCGTAACCAGAGCCGCCGTAGCCGGCGGAACGCGCGGGGCGAAGCGCGGCGAGACGAGGCACAAGCCCGCCTTCGTCGCGGCGAGCGCTTCGGTGTATTTGGCGTTGTCCATATAGGCCAGGTGGTCGGGACCCGCCATCTCCAGCGCGGCGACGCCCGCGATGCGGCGGGACGGATCGAGCCCCTGCGGCAGCGCGACGCCCGCCATGGCCGCGACCTCGCCGAAGTCGAGCGCCGTCACGGCCGGAAAGAACTGTGGCTCTGCCATGGTGAAGTCCGAAACGGAAAGAAGACGGGCGCTGTCAGGTCGATCCGACCCGACAGCGCCCGTCTCTATGACTGCAGTTCAAAGCGCGACGACAACCGGAAACCGGTCGTCGCCTTTCGGCCGCATGGTCCTGCGCCCGGCCTTGTCAGAAGCGCGTGCCGCCCGAGAAGCGGAACGCCTGCAGACGGTCGCCGCCGAACTTGCGGCCGGTCCTCGGATCGAGCTGGCCGTCGTCCTTCGACAGGGCGAAAGCGTAGTCGAAGCGGATCGGACCGAGAGGCGACTGCCACAGAAGGCTCGCGCCGACCGACGAGCGGATGACGTTCTTGTCGCGGACGCAGGCCACGTTGGTCTGGTAGATCGACGTCGTCGCAACGTTGAACTGCCGGGCCTCCGAGCCCGCCGGGCAGGTCGTCGGCGTGGTGATCGACTTCGAGCCGCCATCGTAATTGAACAGCGTGCCGGCATCCGCGAAGATCGCGCCGCGCAGCCCGAGATCGCGCGGAATCCCGAAAATCGGGAACTGGACTTCCAGCGAGCCACCGAAATAGGTCGTGCCGCCAAGCGAGTTCGCAGTCGGATCGTTGAGCACGTCGCGCGGGCCGATGCCCGAAGGCGCGAAGCCGCGGACCAGGGTCGGCCCAAGGAAGTAGTGATCGATCATCCGCAGGTTGCCGTCGGTGGCCTGGACGTGGCCCGCCTGGCCGCGAACGAAACCGACGACGTCGTCGAAGATTTCCCGGTAGTAGCGCGCATCGGCCGAAACCCGCAGGAAGCGCGAGTCGCCGCCGACGCCGGCGAATTCAGGCTTCAGTTCGGCGACGAAGCCGTTGCGCGGGTTCTGGAAATTGTCGAGCGAGTTGTAGTTGAAGTTCAGGCCGACCAGTGAGGTCAGGGTCGTGCCCTGCGCCTCTTTCACCGCGATCGTCGCCTCGCCGTTAGTGAGGCAGTTGAAGGTGGCGTTCTCGGGCAGTCCGGAGCCGAACGTGCCTGGCGTCGTGCCGAGCAGCGGCCTCGTGCAGTCGTTGAACGGGTTATCGTTCGTGTTCGGGATTTCGATCTCGGTCGTGTAGAGCGAGTACCGCGGCGTGATCGAGAACTCTTCCGTGATCGGGAAGGTTGCGCGGATCTGTCCGCCATTGACGCGGCTCTCGAAGCGGCCGGTGTTGAAATTGTCGTTATACTTCGAGAACAGGTCGAAGCCGGCCGCGATCCGCCTGCCGAGGAAATAGGGCTCGGTGAACGAGAAATCGATGCCCTGCGTGCGCTGGCCCAATGTGCCGGCGATGCGGACGAACTGGCCGCGGCCGAGGAAGTTCGATTCCGACAGCGAAACCTCGCCGATCACGCCATCGGAGGTCGAGTAGCCGCCGGCGATCGAGAACGAGCCCGTCGCCTTGTCCTCGACGTCGATGTTCACCACGACGCGGTCGGGCGCGCTGCCCGGCTCGTTGGTGATGCGAACCCTGTTGAAGAAGCCGAGATTGTTCAGGCGGCGCTCGGCCCGGTCGATCAGAACCTTGTTGTAGGCGTCGCCTTCGCCGAGATCGAGTTCGCGGCGCACGACATAGTCGCGCGAACGCGTGTTGCCGCGAACGTTGATCCGCTCGACATAGACGCGCGGGCCCTCGTCGACGACATAGGTGATGCCGATCAGGCGGCCGGCGGCGTCGCGGTCGCCGCGCGGGCGGACCTGGGCGAAGGCGTAGCCGCGCCGCGAGACCTCGGTCGTCAGGCTCACGAGGGATTTTTCGACCGCCTCGGCGTTGTAGGTGTCGCCGGCCGACGTCGCGACGAGGCGCTGCAGCGCGTTGGGGTCGATGTCGCGCAGGCGGGAATCGACCGAGACGTTGCCGACGCGATATTGCGGGCCTTCATCGACCGCGATGTCGATGATCCAGCCCTGGGCTGCATCGTCGAAGCGCGCATTGTTGGAGACGATCTGGAAATCGGCATAGCCGTTCTTCAGATAAAAGCGCCGGATCAGCTCGAGATCGGCCGAGATGCGTTCCGCTTCGTAAACGTCGGACGTCTTGATGAAGCTGAGGAGATTCGACTCGGTCGACTGCATCAGGCCGCGCAGGCGGCCGGACGAATAGGCGCCGTTGCCGGAGAAATTGATCGACTTGATGCCGGTCTTGCCGGTCTCGACGATGGTGAAGACGACGTCGGAGCGTCCGTTCGCGAGCGGGGCGATGCGGCCGGTGATCGACGACGCGCCATAGCCGGCGCGGCGATAGACCTCGCGCAGACGCTCGACGTCGGAATCGATCAGCGCCTGGCTTAGCGGCCCGCGCGCCTTGGACTGGACCTGCTGCAGCAACTGGTCGCTCTTCAGGCGGCGGTTGCCCTCGAAGGCGACGCGGTTGATCGTGTCGTTCTCGCGCACGGCGATGACGGTCTGGGAACCCCGGCGGCTGACCTGCACGCTCGAGAACAGCCCTGTCGCCAGCAGGCTCTGGCGAACCTCCTGAGGCCCGCCCTGCGTCGCATAGGAGCGAATCGTCTCCGCATCGACACGCCTGTTTCCCTGGACAATCACGGCCTGGGCAAAAACCACGCCGCCGCTGACGGCGAGCATGAAGGCCGAAAGTCCGACTGATCGCGAGAGCCGCGCTTTGAAGGTCGGGCTCTTTTGGGTCGACGTCATCAGGTCGCCTATTCCATTTCTAGGGTCGCCACCCCAAGCGTGGGTTCCGGCCAAGAAAGCCGAAGCTCGGGAAATTTGCAGTCCAATCGCTTCTACAAAGTTTCCTGCGGGGTGCAAACCGGCATTGTCGTTAACGAAAAGTTTTTAGCCTCGACGTGGCCATGCGGCCACGCGTGACGCCGCGATTTCGCCGCAAAGTCGCGTTTCGACGGCGTGGCGGCGCGATTTCCCGACGGAAAACAGCGCCATTACAGCAGCGAACGGACGTGAACCAGGTCGTTCCAGGTCACGAACAGCATCAGCATCAGCACGAGGCCGAGACCGACCCTGAAGCCGATTTCCTGCGCGCGCTCGCTCAACGGCCGTCCCCTCACCGCCTCGATGGCGTAGAACATCAGATGCCCGCCATCCAGCATCGGCACCGGCAGCAGGTTCATCAACCCGATCGAAACCGACAGAATCGCCGCGAGATTGATCAGGGCCATCAGGCCGCCGCTGGACGCGACCAGCCCCGAGACCTGCGCGATGCGGATCGGCCCCGAGAGCTGGTCGGTCGATTCCCGGCCGGTGATCAGCTTGGCCAGATAATCATAGGTCCGATCGACCACGAACCAGGTCTCGGAGAAGCCGGTCTTCGTCGCCTCGAGCAGCCCGAATTGCTGGGTCTTCCAGTCTTCCGCCTTGCGCGAGGCCTGCACGCCGATCACGCCGATGCGCTGCTTGCCGAGCGGCGAGGAGGTCTCGACCAGATTCGGCGTGATCGGCAGCGTAAGCAGGCTGCCCGCGCGGTCCACGGTGACCGAAAGGACCTCGTTGGGCCGTCCCGACACGACCCGCTGCATGTCGTTGAAGCTGCCGATCGGGCGTCCGTCGATGGAGATGACCAGATCGCCTGCTCGCAGGCCGCCTTTCTCGGCGGCGCTACCGGCAACGACCTGCTCCACGCGAGGGATCAGCACCTGCTTGCCGAAAAAGAAGACCGTTCCGGCGAAGATCACGATGGCCAGCAGGAAATTCGCGATCGGTCCGGCGGCGACGATCGCGGCGCGCTCGCCAATCGACTGCGCCGGGAACGAGCGCTCGCGTTCCCGCTCGCTCATCCGCGCGACCTCGGCGGTGTCGGGAGCGCTCGACGCATCCGCGTCGCCGGAGAACTTCACATAGCCGCCGAGCGGAATCATCGCGAAACGCCAGCGCGTGCCGTGCCTGTCGTCGAAGCCGAATATCTCGCGGCCGAAGCCGATCGAGAACACCTTGACGTCGACGCCACACCAGCGGCCGACGAGGAAATGACCGAGTTCATGCACGAAGACGACGACCGTCAGCACGAAGAGGAAGGGCAGGATATAGGTGAGCAGGAAGTTGCCCGCGCCCATGACCGTCGCCACGATGTCCATCAAGGTCTCCCGAACTGACTCAGATGCGGCTGCCCGCAGCCTGCTCCCGCGATGGAGCTAGCGCATGATTCCCGCAAGAAAACGATGCCCGCACCGTCGCGGCCGCCATTTAGGTGACAGTCGTCGCCGCCTACGGCAAGAGCGCCGTGGCGCGATTTCTCGCCTCTTGGTCAATGGCGAGCGCGGCCGCGACATCGCCCGGCGCCTCGGCATCCCACGCGGCTTGCGCGCAGACCCGCTCGACCAGCCGGGCGATGCCCGGAAACGGGATGCGACCAGTGAGAAAGGCCGCGACGGCGATCTCGTTGGCGGCATTCAGGACCGCTGGCGTCGCCCCGCCCGCCTCCAACGCCGCGATCGCCAGTCCGAGAGCGGGAAAGCGCGCGAGGTCGGGCCGCTCGAAGCTCAGCGGCGCCGTCTTCGCCAGATCGAGGAAGCGCGCCGGCGGCGCATCGAGCCGGCCATCGACCCCAAGACAATGGGCGGCGGCGACGCGCATGTCGGGGAGAGCCATGCCGGCGCTGACCGAGCCGTCGCGAAAGGCGATCAGCCCATGGACGATCTGCTGGGGATGGACCAGCACCTCGAGCTGGTCGGGCCTGACCGAGAACAGGAAGCAGGCCTCGATCAGTTCTAGCCCCTTGTTCATCATGCTGGCCGAATCGATCGTGATCTTGGCGCCCATCGCATAATTCGGATGGTTCAGGGCCTGTTCGGGCGTCGCAGCCGCGATCGCGTCCGCGCTCCAGGTCCGGAACGGCCCGCCGGACGCTGTCAGGATCATGCTGGCGATCGACGAGACCGGCTCGGCTCCCAACACCTGGAACAGGGCGTTGTGCTCGGAATCGAGCGGCAATATGCGCGCGCCGACGGCCTTGGCGCGCGCCATCACGGCAGCGCCGGCGCAGACCAGGCTCTCCTTGTTGGCGAGCGCCACCACCCGGCCCGGCGTCAGCGCCGCGAAGGTCGCCTCCAGCCCGGCCGCGCCGGAGATCGCGCTGACGACGATGTCGCTCTCCATCGCCACGGCCTCGAGGACGGCCGAGCGCCCCGCCCCGCTGGCGATGCCGGTTCCAGACAGCGCCTGCGTCAGCGCGGGACCAGCGGCCTCGTCGGCCAGCGCCGCGAACCGCGCGCCAGTTTCGATCGCGACGCGGGCCAGCGCGACGACGTCGCGTCCGCCGACCACGGCGACCAGGCCGAGCCGGTCTGGGTTCTCGGCTACGACGTCTCTCGTCGAGCGGCCGATCGAGCCAGTCGCTCCCAGCAGGGTGACGGTGCGACGCATGCCCGCCTCAGCCCTCGATGTGGGAGAGGAAGAGCGCGAGCCCGGCGAAGACGAGCACGGCCCAGTAGCCGTCGAGCCGGTCGAGGAAGCCGCCATGGCCGGGAATCAGCCGGCTCGAATCCTTGGCGCCGAAGCGGCGCTTGATCGCCGATTCGAATAGGTCCCCGGCCTGGCTGACGACCGAGGCGAAAAGCGAGGCCGCGACGGCGGTCCAGGGGCCGGCCAGCGTGGCGGCAGCCGGCGTCAGCCACCAGACCGCAAATCCGCCGAGCGTGCCGGCGGCCGCGCCGCCAAGCGCGCCGGACCAGGTCTTCTTCGGACTGACGCTGGGCATCAGCTTGGGCCCCCCAAGCCGCCGCCCGGTGAAATAGGCGGCGATATCGGTCAGCCAGACGACCGCGAAGCTCCAGATGATCAGCGCCAGCCCGAGCTGCGGCACGTCCCGAAGCGCGGGGGCGATCAGGGCGAAGGCGAGCGCATAGGCGACGCCGCAGGCTTCCAGCAGGCGGCGGTCGCTGACCAGCGGCGTCAGGACCGCGCCGATCAGCGCGGCCAGCGCCGCGACGCCGGCGAGCGCGACGGCGCTGACAGGCGCGAAACCGAGCGCCAGCCCGGCCAGCGCCACGCCGATGCCGCCGGGAACGGCGTTCCGCCGGCTGACGATGGCGAGCCATTCATAGGCGACGAGCCCGGCGACGATCGACCAGACCAGCCGGAACGACGAGCCGCCCCACCATGCCGTCAGCAGCACGCCCGCCGCGAGCACGAGGGCAGAGACGACCCTGAGCCTGAGTTCGCTGGCGCCCGGCTTGCCGGAAGGCGGCGCGCTCACGCCGCGCCCACATTGCGGTCTTCAGCCTCGCCGAGCCCGCCGAAGCGGCGTTCGCGACGCCGGAACTCGACCAGCGCCTCCTCCAGCGCAGCCCTGTCGAAATCCGGCCAGAGCACGGGCGTGAAGACGAATTCCGCATAGGCCGCCTGCCAGAGCAGGAAATTCGAGATGCGCGTCTCGCCCGAGGTTCGGATCACCAGTTCGGGGTCGGGCAGATCGGCGGTGTCGAGATAGTCGTCGAGCAGGGCCTCGGTGATCGCCTCGGGCTTGAGCCGGCCGGCGACGGCCGCCTCGGCCATGCGCCGCGCCGCGCGGGCGATCTCGTCGCGCGAACCATAGTTGAAAGCGACGACAAGCGTCATGCCGCTGTTGCCGGCGGTCGTCGTCTCGGCGCGCTCGACCAGCAGGCGCAGATCGGGCGCGAGATCGTCGCGTCCGCCGATGATCCGGACACGGACGCCCGATTCGTGCAGTTCGGCCAGATCGTTTTCGACGAAACGCTTGAGCAGGCCCAGGAGGAAGGAGACTTCGGCGTGCGGCCGCCGCCAGTTCTCCGTCGAGAAGCTGTAGAGCGTCAGCACGCGGACGCCGAGTTCTCCGGCGTTTCTGACGGTGCGGCGCAGGGCCTCCAGCCCGCGACGATGGCCCTCCTGGCGTGGCAGGCCGCGCTGTTTCGCCCAGCGGCCGTTGCCATCCATGATGATGGCGACATGCGCCGGCGAGCCATGCGCTGGACCTGCGCTCCGCTCCGGCTGGCGTTGGCCTGCTGACATTCCTCGAGCCCTGTTAGGCCTGCCCCGGATGATCGCCGCGGCGGTTGTCCCGCGCGCGTCAAGCGATCAGACGCTCAGGATTTCCTTTTCCTTCGCCGCCAGCGCCTGGTCGATCTCGCCGATATGCTGGTCGGTCGCCTTTTGCACGAGGTCGGATTGGCGGGTGACGTCGTCCTTGGTGAAATCGCCGTCCTTCTCCACCTTCTTGATGATGTCGATGGCGTCGCGACGGACATGGCGCACGGCGACCTTCGATTCCTCGGCGTATTTGTGGGCGACCTTGACCATCTCCTTGCGGCGCTGCTCGTTCAGCTCCGGGATGCGGATGCGGAGCACCGCGCCTTCGGTCTGCGGGTTGAGGCCGAGATCGGATTCGCGGATCGCCTTCTCGACGGCGTTGACCATGCTCCGGTCCCAGACCTGGACGCTGAGCAGGCGCGCCTCGGGCACGCTGACGGTGGCGAGCTGGCTGAGCGGCGTGCGGGCGCCGTAAGCCTCGACCATGATCGGATCGAGCATGTTGGACGAGGCGCGGCCTGAGCGCAGCGAGGCGAGATCGCCCTTGAAGGAAGTGACCGCGCCGTCCATGCGGCGCTTCACGTCGGAGAGATCGAATGTCGTCTGGGCCATCGCGTTCAAGACCTTGGAGCTTATACGAAACCGGCCGCGACCATGGCGGGGGGGCTCCGCAGGGTCAAGGTTTGATCTTACAACCGCCTGCTCACGGCGTCACATAGGTCGCCCTGCCCTCGCCGCGCAGCACGGCGGCGAGCGCGCCTTTTTCCGCGATCGAGAACACCACGATGGTGAGGCCGGCGTCGCGGGCGAGCGCGAAGGCCGCCGTGTCCATCACCTTGAGATCGCCCCTGATCGCCTCGGCATGGGTCAGCGTCTCGTAGCGGGTGGCGGACGGGTCGTGCTTGGGATCGGCGGTGTAGACGCCGTCCACCTGCGTCGCCTTGAGCAGATGGCTGCAACCCAATTCGGCGGCGCGCAGGGCCGCGCCCGTATCGGTGGTGAAATAGGGGTTGCCGGTGCCGCCGCCCAGCACCACGACCTTGCCATGGCTAAGATGATCGAGCGCGCGCTTGCGGGCATAGCTCTCGCAGAGCGAGGGCATCGGCACGGCCGACATGGCGCGGGCCGGCGCGCCGGCGCTTTCGATCGCGTGCTCCAGGGCCAGCGCGTTCATCACCGTGCCGAGCATGCCGATAGAATCGGCGCTGGTCCGGTCGAGACCCTTGTTGAGGCCTTGCACGCCGCGGAAGAAATTGCCGCCGCCGACCACGATCGCGATCTCGACACCTTCGCGCGCGGCATGGGAGATGTCGTCGGCGAGCGCCGTCAGCGTGCCGCCGTCGAGACCTGATCCTGCTTGTCCTGCAAGGGCTTCGCCGGAGAGCTTCACGAGGACGCGTTTGGGTCTCATCGGTCGTCTCCCGGTCTCAACGCCTGATGCCGCGCCGATTCGATTGCGCGCGAGCCTTCTTACACAAAAAAGGCCGCGCGGGGCGCGGCCTTTCGATGACGCCATCAACCTGCGAATCAGCCGGTCGTTCCGCCTGCGGCCGCGACCTCGGCCGCGAAATCCTGCTCTTCCTTCTCGATGCCCTCGCCGAGCGCGAAGCGCGCGAAGCCGGTGAGCGCCACGGGCGCGCCGAGCTTGCCCTCGCTCTCCTTGAGGACCTGGGCGACGGACTTCGAGCCGTCATGGATATAGGCCTGCTCGAGCAGGCAGTATTCCTTGGCGTAGCTCTTCAGGCCGCTCTCGGTGATCTTGGCGAGCACATGCTCGGGCTTGCCGGCGTTCTTCTCGGCGAGGATCGCCTTCTCGCGGGCGAGCACCTCGGGATCGACCGAGGCGAGATCGAGCGCGATCGGGTTGGTCGCGGCGACATGCATGGCGAGCTGACGGCCAAGCGTGGCCAGTTCATCGGCCTTGCCAGCCGATTCCAGCGCGACGATGACGCCGATCTTGCCGAGACCCTCGGTGACCGCGCCGTGAACGTACTGGCCGATCACGCCGGCCGAGACGGAGTGCGCGGCGACGCGGCGCAGCGTCATGTTCTCGCCGATCGTGGCGATGGCGTGCGCGATCGCCTCATCCACGGTGCCGCCGGTCGGATAGGCCGCGGCCTTGACCGCCTCGACATCGTTGCCGACCTGCATGGCGACGGTGGCGATGTTGCGGGCGAGCGCCTGGAAATCGGTGTTGCGGGCAACGAAGTCGGTCTCGGAGTTGAGCTCGATGACGACGCCCTTCGTGCCGGAGACGGCGACCGCGACGAGGCCTTCGGCGGCGACGCGGCCGGCCTTCTTGGCGGCCTTGGCGAGACCCTTGGTCCGCAGCCAGTCGATCGCGGCCTCGATGTCGCCATCGACGGCCGAGAGCGCGGTCTTGCAGTCCATCATGCCCGCGCCGGTCTTGTCGCGGAGTTCCTTCACCATGCCGGCGGTGATCGCTGCCATTTTGCTTGTCCTTATCCTTATGCGAGCCGCCGCCTCGCGGGCGCAGCCACGCACTTCGTTGTAAACCTTGCCGTCTTGACGTCCTGCCGGAAGAACCAACGCCGACGCTCCGTTTCCGGCCGCCGGCGCTCGTCTCGCATCACTGAAGAATGCGCTTTCGCGACGCGCCGATGACGCGCCGCGGAATCTGGCTCAGGCGTCGGCGAACTCGCGCGCCTGGGCGACCCAGCCCTCGCGCTCGATCTTGCCGCCGAGCTTGAGATCATGGTCGAGCTTGGTGACGTCCTCGGGCGACATCGCGGCGACCTGCCAGAAGTGGTAGACGCCGCCGTCGTTGAGCTTCTGCACGGCGTCCGGACCCATGCCGGAGAGCTTGGTCAGGTCGTCGGGCGCGCCGCGCGGGGTGGTCAACAATTCGAAGGCGACGCCGCTCTCGGCCGCGACCGGCTCGGCGACGACGTCCTCGACCACAGGCGCGACGGACGCGCCGATGTCCTCGCCGCGGTCGCCCGAGGCGCGGCCGATGCCGTCGATGGCCGAGCGGGCGACGAGGTCGCAATAGAGCTGGATGGCGCGGCCGGCGTCGTCATTGGCCGGCACCGGGAAGGTGATGCCGTCCGGGTCCGAATTCGAATCGATGATCGCGGCGACCGGAATGCCGAGGCGCTGGGCCTCCTTGATCGCGAGCGCTTCCTTGTTGGTGTCGATGACGAAGATCATGTCGGGCGTGCCGCCCATGTCCTTGATGCCGCCGAGCGCCTTCTCGAGCTTGTCGCGCTCGCGCGCCAGCATCAGGCGCTCCTTCTTGGTCAGGCCCGTTCCGCCGCCGGACAGCAGCTCGTCGACCTTACGCAGGCGCTGGATCGAGGCCGAAATGGTCTTCCAGTTGGTCAGCATGCCGCCGAGCCAGCGCGAGTTGACGTAATACTGGGCCGAGCGCTTGGCGGCGTCGGCGATGGCGTCCTGCGCCTGGCGCTTGGTGCCGACGAAGAGGACGCGGCCGCCGCGGGCGACGGTGTCGGAGACCGCCTGCAGGGCGCGCGAGAGCATCGGCACCGACTGCGAGAGATCGAGAATGTGGATGTTGTTGCGCGTTCCGAAGATGAACGGCGACATTTTCGGGTTCCAGCGATGCGACTGGTGGCCGAAATGCGCGCCGGCTTCCAGAAGCTGGCGCATGGAGACATCGGGCAGTGCCATGGTGGTGTTCGTCCTTTTACCGGTTTTAGCCTCTGGGGTGCGAATGAACGAGGCATAGGCTGCCAAGCCACCGGAACGCCTCTCGGATGAAAGACGGTGCTCCCCATGTGGAATGGGGTGGGCCATATAGCGGATGGGACGGGAATGCAAGAAGTCGTGGACCACTAGCCGGCCGCAATTTTCCGCAGTCGGGAAAGACTGATCGTCCGCTGCCCGTTTTTCTGCATTTTCCCTGACTGCTGCCAAGCTGGACGTCCGGGCCCATCATATACGATCTCAGCTTCTTCTGGTGAAACGACCTTGAGCACGACCAAACGGTCGCAGTCCGCGTACAGCGAGATGCTCTGGGTCGCCGTCATTTTGATCTGAACGTCACCATTTGCGTCATATGCGTCATGGCCAGCATGAGACGATGGATAGAGCGTGAGGCCCAGTCGTTCTGCCGCTATAACCTCACCAATTGACCCGACAAGATGCCCATCTGGCGTAAACTTGCGTCCGGGATAGAGCGCCGATAGTTCCTCCACCGCACGATAGATGTCCTGCACCGGCCTCGGCAATTTGATCCGCATGAGGTTGCTTCCTTTGCCGTCGTCCGGACACCATCACGATCCGCCGCCGCAGCGGCGGATGCATTCACCCCAGCCCCAGCTCTTCCAGCACCCGCCGCTCGATCTCGCCCTTGGGCAGCTCGACCGGCATCACCAGCGGGCGCTCGTCCTCGCCCGGCTCTTCCAGCGCGGCGAACTGGCTGTCGAGCAGGGCCGGCGGCATGAAATGGTGCTGGCGGGCCGCCATGCGCTGGCCGATCAGCTCGCGCGAACCTTTGAGATAGACCAGCGCGACGTCGGCGCGATCTCCGACAATCACGTCGCGATAGCGCTTCTTCAGCGCCGAGCAGGTGACGACGCCGCTCTTGCCCGTGCTCCGCAGATCGTCGATCCAGGCCGCGATCGCCGCCAGCCAGGGCTTGCGGTCGTCGTCGTTCAGCGGCGTGCCGCCCGACATTTTTGCGACATTCTCGGGCGGGTGGAAGGAATCTGCGTCGCGGAAAGGCCAGCCGAGGCGTTTGGCAAGACGCTCGCCGAGCGAGGTCTTGCCGGAGCTGGCGACGCCCATGACGACGATGACCGCCGGGCGGACGCGTTTTTTGGATGTCTGCATGACGGCTCGACCTACTTCTTCGGCTCGACATGGCCGCCGAAGCCGGCCCGCATCGCCGAGAGCACCTTCTCGGCGAAGGTGTGGTCCTTGCGCGAGCGGAAGCGGGTGTAGAGCGAGGAGGTCAGCACCTCGGCCGGCGTCGCGGTCTCGATCGCGGCCTGCACCGTCCAGCGGCCCTCGCCGGAATCCGAGACATTGCCGGAATAGGAGGACAGCGCCTCGTCGGCGGCGAGCGCCTCGGCGGTGAGATCGAGCAGCCAGGAGGTGACGACGGAACCGCGCCGCCAGACCTCGGAAATCTCCGCCACGTCGAAATCAAAACTGTATTCCGGCGGCAGGCCTTCCTTGGCGGACGCATTTCGCAGCAGGTCGAAGCCTTCGGCAAAGGCCTGCATCATGCCGTATTCGATGCCGTTATGGATCATCTTGACGAAGTGCCCGGCCCCGACCGGGCCACAATGTAGGTAGCCGTGCTCGCTTGTTGGGTTGCGGCCCTCGCGGTGCCTCGTCGGCTCGATCTCGCCCTTGCCCGGCGCGAGCGCCTTGTAGATCGGCTCCAGCCGCTCGAAGGCCTCACGGTCGCCGCCGATCATCAGGCAGTAACCGCGATCGAGCCCATGGACGCCGCCTGAGGTGCCGACATCCATGTAGTGGATGCCCTTGGCCGCGAGTTCCTGCCCGCGCCGGACGTCGTCCTTCCAGAAGGCATTGCCGCCGTCGATCAGCGTGTCGCCGGGAGAGAGCATGGCGGCGAGTTCGGCCAGCGTCGCCTCGGTGATCGCGCCCGCCGGCAGCATCACCCAGATCGCGCGCGGCTGGCTAAGCCTGGCGACCATGTCCTTCAGGTCGGCGGCGACAACCGCGCCCTCTGTGGCGAGCGCGGCGCCGGGCGTTGGATCGCGGTCGTAGACGACGCAACCGTGCCCGGCGCGCATCAGCCGGCGCACGATGTTGGCCCCCATCCGGCCGAGGCCGACCATTCCGAGTTGCATCGTTAAGCTCCCGCTGCGGATCGGGTCCGCCTTAGCCGGGAGTCATGCCGCCTGCGGCAACGAGGAGCAAGCGCTCCGTCACACCTGGATCAACCGCTGCACCTGCCCGGCGTCGAGGTCCTTCATCGGGCCCGAGAGCACGACCTCGCCGCGGTCCATCACGAACATCGTGTCGGCGAGATCGCGGGCGAAGTCGAAATACTGCTCGACCAGCACGATCGCCATGTCGCCGCGCGAGCGCAGATAATCGATCGCGCGGCCGATATCCTTGATGATCGAGGGCTGGATGCCCTCGGTCGGCTCGTCGAGCACCAGCAATTTGGGCCGGGTGACCAGCGCCCGCGCGATGGCGAGTTGCTGTTGCTGGCCACCCGAGAGGTCTCCGCCGCGTCGGCCCAGCATGGACTTGAGCACGGGGAACAGGTCGAAGAGTTCGGTCGGGACGTAGCGCTCCTTGCGGGGCAAGGGCGCGAAACCGGTCTCGAGGTTTTCCTTCACGGTCAGCAGCGGAAACACCTCCCGGCCCTGCGGCACGAAGCCGATGCCGGCCCGCGCCCGGTCCTCGGTCCGCATGGTCGATATGTCCCGGCCCTCGAACGAAATCTTTCCGGCGCTGATCGGCTGCTGGCCGACGATGGCGCGCATCAGCGTGGTCTTGCCGACGCCGTTGCGGCCCATGACGCAGGTGACCTTGCCGATCTCGGCGGCGACCGTGACGCGCCGCAGGGCCTGAGCCGCGCCGTAGTGGAGATCGATGGCGTCGACGGTCAGCATGAGGGGGTCTCGCCCTTCCCGTCATTGCGAGCGAAGCGAAGCAATCCAGGGGACGTTGGGCTCAACATCCCCCTGGGTAGCTTCGTCGCTGCGCTCCTCGCAATGACGGTGAGGTTCACGCGCTTCATGCTCACCGCCCCAGATAGACTTCGACGACACGCTCGTTGGCGCTGACCTGATCGAGCGGGCCTTCCGCCAGCACCGAGCCCTCGTGCAGCACCGTGACCTTGACGCCAAGCTCACGGATGAAGCCCATGTCGTGCTCGACGACGATGACCGAATGATCCTTCGCGATCTCCTTGAGCAGCACGGCGGTCTCGGCCGTCTCGCCATCGGTCATGCCGGCGGCGGGCTCGTCGACCAGCAGGAGCTTGGGATCCTGCGCCAGCAGCATTCCGATCTCGAGCCACTGCTTCTGGCCGTGCGAGAGCGAGCCCGCGAGCCGGTCGCGCGCGTCGCCGAGCTTGATGACGCCGAGGATGTCGTCGATGCGCTTCTGCTGGCTCGCGGCCGTGTTCCAGAACAATGTCCGGCGCACGTCGCGCGGCGCTTTCAGCGCCAGCAGGATGTTGTCCTCGATGGTGTGGAAATCGAACACGGTCGGCTTCTGGAACTTGCGGCCGATGCCGAGATTGGCGATCGCCGCCTCGTCGAGCCTGGTGAGATCGACCTTGCCGCCGAACATCACCGTGCCGACGTCGGGTTTCGTCTTGCCGGTGATGATGTCCATCATCGTGGTCTTGCCGGCCCCGTTGGGGCCGATGATGGCGCGCATCTCGCCGGGCGCGATGGTGAGAGACAGGCCGCGAATGGCCTTGAAGCCGTCGAAGGAGACGCTGACGCCATCGAGATAAAGCAGCGAGGAGGTCAGCGCGCCGGGGTTGGGAGCATTCATGCGCGTCACTCCGCCGGGGCCGGTTCGGCGGCGGGAGCGGCAGGCGTCGCCTTGCGGCGCTTGCTCCACCACTCTTGCGCCGTGCCCAGAATGCCCTTGGGCATGAACAGGGTGACGAAGACGAAGAGCGCGCCGAGCGCGAACAGCCAGTACGGCGCCATGAAGCCCGAGGTGAAGACCGTCTTGGCGTAGTTGACCACGACCGCGCCCAACGCCGCGCCGACAAGCGTGCCGCGACCGCCGATGGCGACCCAGATCACGGTCTCGATCGAGTTTGCGGGATTGAACTCGCTGGGATTGATGATGCCGACCTGCGGCACGTAGAGCGCGCCGGCCACGCCCGCCATGCAGGCCGAGACGGTGAAGACGAAGAGCTTGAAGCGGTCGACCCGATAGCCGAGGAAGCGCGTCCGCGATTCGGCGTCGCGGATCGCGATCACGACCTTGCCGAGCTTGGAGACGACGATGCCGCGCGCGATCAGAAACCCGGCGATCAGCATGAGACAGGTCATCGAAAAGAGCGCCGCGCGCGTGGTCTGCGCCTGCACGTTGTAGCCGACGATGTCCTTGAAATCGGTCAGGCCGTTATTGCCGCCGAACCCCATGTCGTTGCGGAAGAAGGCGAGCAGCAGGGCGTAGGTCAGCGCCTGGGTGATGATCGACAGATAGACGCCGGTGACGCGGGAGCGGAAGGCGAACCAGCCGAAGACGAAGGCGAGCAGGCCGGGCGCGAGCAGCACCATCAGCATGGCGAAGGGGAAGGAGGAGAAGCCCCACCAGTACCAGGGCAGTTCCTGCCAGTTCAGGAAGACCATGAAATCGGGCAGGACCGGATTGCCGTAGACCCCGCGCGAGCCGATCTGGCGCATCAGATACATGCCCATCGCATAGCCGCCGAGCGCGAAGAACGCGCCGTGGCCGAGCGAGAGGATGCCGCAATAGCCCCAGACCAGGTCGAGCGAGATCGCGAGCAGCGCGTAGCAGAGATATTTGCCCCAGAGCGACATGGTCGAGGTCGGGACATGGAAGGCCGAGCCGACCGGCAGCAGCAGGTTCGACAGCGGCACCAGCACGGCTATGCCTGCGATCAGCGCGAGGAAGACGTAGCCGCGCGTATCCATGTTCTGCAGAAGGAAGCGGGTGATCATGCCTCCACCGCCCTGCCCTTCAGCGCGAACAGACCGCGCGGGCGCTTCTGGATGAACAGGATGATGAGGACGAGCAGCCCGATCTTGGCGAGCACCGCTCCGGCATAGGGTTCGAGCAGCTTGTTGGCGACGCCCAGCGTCATCGCGCCGACCAGCGTGCCCCAGAGATTGCCCACCCCGCCGAAGACCACGACCATGAACGAGTCGATGATGTAGCTCTGGCCGAGATTGGGGCTGACATTGTCGATCTGCGAGAGCGCGACGCCGGCGAGACCCGCCACGCCGGAGCCGAGGCCGAAGGTCAGCGCGTCCACCCTGCCCGTCCGGATGCCCATGGCGGAGGCCATGCGCCTGTTCTGGGTGACGGCGCGCATCTGCAGGCCGATCGGCGTCAGCCGCAGGATCGCCAGCAGCGAGGCGAAGACGAGCATGGCGAAGACGATGATCCAGAGCCGGTTCCAGGTGATGGCGAGCCCGCCGAGCTCGAACGCGCCCGACATGAAGGCCGGCGCGCCGACCTCGCGGTTGGTCGGCCCGAAGGCGGTGCGGACCGCCTGCTGCAGGATCAGGCTGATGCCCCAGGTCGCCAGCAGCGTCTCCAGCGGCCGGCCATAGAGGAAGCGGATGACGCCGCGCTCGATCGCGATGCCCACAAGCCCAGCGACGAGGAAGGCGAGCGGCAGCGCGATGGCCAGCGACCAGGGAAACAGGCCGGGAAAGCTGGTGCGGATCACCTCTTGCACGATGAAGGTGGTGTAGGCCCCGAGCATCACCATCTCGCCATGGGCCATGTTGATGACGCCCATCACGCCGAAGGTGATGGCGAGCCCGATGGCGGCGAGAAGCAGCACCGAGCCGAGCGAGAGCCCGTACCAGAGGTTCTGCGCCGCCCGCCAGACCGCGAGCCTGCCCTCGATCTCGGTGATGGCGCGGGTTTGCGCCTCCTTCAGCACCTGCGAGGCGTCGCCCGGCAGCGAGCGCAGGGTCGCCAGCGCATCCTGGTCGCCGCGCTCGCGCAACACGTCGATGGCCGCGATGCGATCGAAAGGGGCTGCATCGGTCTTGGCGATCAGGATCGCGGCTTGTGCCTGGCGCAAGGCGGCGCGGGCCTTCGCGTCGGTTTCCTTGGCGATGGCGGCCTCCAGCACCGGCAGCAGGCTGACGTCGCGGGACCTGAAAACGGCTTCGGCGGCGAGAGTCCGTTTGCCGGCGTCGGGATTGAGAAGCCCAAGGCCGCCGAGCGCGCCCTGGACGACGCGGCGCAGATTGTTGTTGAGGCGGACGGGGTTGAGGCCGGTGGGCTGCGGGGCGAGGGCTTGGCCGGTCCGGGCGTCGATGAAAGCGCCCTCCTTCGTCCTGACGACGACCGCGCCGCCGCCGGCCAGAAGCCGGCTCTCGGCCAGCGCCTCGATGATCGGGGCCGCCTGCGGATGGGCGGTCGCGATCAGGATGTCGACGGCGCGCGCGGTGTCGGAAAAGCTGTCGGCGTTGAGGCGGGTGAAGGCCTCGTCGGCGGACTGGGCCGAGGCGGCGACAGGCGCAAACGCCATAGCCGCAGCGACCAGAAGGACACGCAGGAGGCGGTCAAGCAACGGCATCGGTTCCGTCTTCATCCGAGAGTCGGGCGCTGGAAGAACCCCTCTCCCGGATGGGAGAGGGGTAGGGGTGAGGGACCGCCGCTGGGTGTTGAGGTGCGACGGAGCCGTTGCGCCTTGTCATCAAGCGGCGGGCCCTCATCCGGCCCTGCGGGCCACCTTCTCCCATCCGGGAGAAGGGAAGAGGCGACCGTGCTCACAACGGTTTCCGCGTCACGTCTTATCGGGATGCGACGAGAAAGAGAGAGGCGACATCCGTCACCCCTACCCCTTCAATCACTCAAGCCCCGCCGCACTTGCCGGTCTTGACGTTGAAGTTGCCGCACTTCTTCTCGACCCAGTCGCCGATCAGGTCCTTGGAGCCGTCCAGTTCCTTCGACCAGGCGTCGCCGGCGACGAGGCCCGTCTTGGAGACCACGTCGAACTGGCCGTCGGCCTTGATCTCGCCGATCAGCACCGGCTTGGTGATGTGGTGGTTCGGAAGCATCTTCGAGACGCCGCCGGTCAGGTTCGGGGCCTCGATGCCGGGCAGCGCGTCGATGACCTTGTCGGGATCGAAGCTCTTGGCCTTCTCGACCGCCTTGACCCACATGGCGAAGCCGACGACATGGGCCTCCATCGGGTCGTTGGTGACGGCCTTGTCGTTCTTCTTGTAGGCTTTCCACTGCTTGATGAAGGCCTCGTTCTCGGGCGTCTTGACCGACTGGAAGTAGTTCCACGCCGCGAGATGGCCGACCAGCGGCTTGGTGTCGATGCCGGCGAGCTCTTCCTCGCCGACCGAGAAGGCCACTACGGGTATGTCGGTCGCCTTGACGCCCTGGTTGCCGAGCTCCTTGTAGAAGGGCACGTTGGCGTCGCCGTTGATGGTGGAGACCACGGCGGTCTTCTTGCCGGCCGTGCCGAACTTCTTGATGTCGGAGACGATGGTCTGCCAGTCGGAATGGCCGAACGGGGTGTAGTTGATCAGGATGTCTTCCTTCGCCACGCCCTTGGCCAGCAGATAGGCCTCGAGGATCTTGTTGGTCGTGCGCGGATAGACATAGTCGGTGCCGGCGAGCACCCAACGCTGCACCTTCTCTTCCTTGGCGAGATAGTCGACGGCCGGGATCGCCTGCTGGTTCGGGGCGGCGCCGGTGTAGAATACGTTGCGTTCGCTCTCCTCGCCCTCGTACTGGACGGGGTAGAACAGGATCGAGTTCAGCTCCTTGAAGACCGGCAGCACCGACTTGCGCGACACCGAGGTCCAGCAGCCGAACACGGCCGAGACCTTTTCCTTGGCGATCAGCTCGCGCGCCTTTTCGGCGAAGAGCGGCCAGTTCGAGGCCGGATCGACCACGACGGCCTCGAGCTTCTTGCCGAGCACGCCGCCCTTTTTGTTCTGCTCCTCGATCAGCATGAGCATGACGTCCTTCAACGTCGTCTCCGAAATCGCCATCGTGCCCGAGAGCGAGTGCAGGATGCCGACCTTGATGGTCTCCTGCGCGGCGGCCGGCAAATAGCCGCCAATGAAGGTTGCGCCGGCGAGTGCGGCGCCGAGAATGACGCGACGTGTGGTGTTCACGGATATATCCCCCGAACGATATCGTTTGGCCGGCTCCCGATGCGGACGCCGTCAGGCCTCCCTGGCCCCGGCGGTCGGGCTCGCAAACGACGTGCCAACGACGCAACCGCTCCGTGCGCCCTGCAAAACTCTGTCACGGAGAGCCATGAGGCCGCATTTCCTGCGCTTCACCCGCCAGGCGACGCAATGATTGTTCAAGACGAACGGATTTGCCTAATTATTGAGCTGTCCGGTTGCCCATGATTCCGGCAGGCTTTTCGCATTGCGTCCTTTCCGTCGGTTTAGCAGCCAGTTTCGTTAGCCGGGGCAGCGCGTTTTTTGACGTTTACGCCGCCGGTCGAATCGCGCAGCCTGTCTTCGTCGGTAACAACTGAAAGGAGGTGATCCAGTGTCTCATTGTCATCAACCGCTGGAGCAAAGCGGGCGGGCCTGGACTCATTCCCGGTGGGGGTCTTGTTCCGCGTGAGTTTTCGCGCCTTTGGGTCCGGTTCTCCGGGCCGCGGTTCGGCAATGGAAGGGCTGTCCGAAAGGGCAGCCCTTCTTTCGTTGCAGGGGCGCAATTCCGGGGCGGTTCTGGCGTCAGGCGCGCGCGCATGGCAGACAGGCCCGATGCGCCAGCCGCCATGCCCCGACGAGACGAGCCACAGTGCCATCGCCCGCGCCTGAACCCAGCCGCGAGGCGATCCTCGATTTCATCTCGTCCGAGCGTGAGGCCGGGCGCGATGTCGGCCGCCGCGAGATCGCGCGCGCCTTCGGGCTCGATGCCGGCGGCAAGATCTGGCTCAAGCGGCTGCTCAAGGAGGTGCAGGAGGACGAGGCGAGCGCGGGGCCTGACCCCGCCGCGAAGATCGGCCATCCGCGCGGCGCCCTGCCTCCGGTGCTGCTCTCCGAGATCAAGGCCAAGGACCGCGACGGGGACCTGATCGCCGTTCCGCTCGAATGGAACGAGGCCGACCAGGGCGCGGCCCCGCGCATCCTGATCGAACGCCAGCGCGAGTTCCGCGCCAAGCGCCATCAGGCCTCGACCGCGCCCGGCCTCGGCGACCATGTCCTGCTCAAGCTCACGCGTCTGAAAGGCGTCGACGGCTTTTCCTATTCCGGCCGCGTCCTGAAGGTGACGGGCAAGGGCAAGGCGCAGGTGCTCGGCATTTTCCGCGCTTTGCCGGATGGTTCCGGCCGGCTGGTTCCGATCGACAAGAAGGCGCAGGGCCGCGAGGCGTTGATCCCGCAGGGGCGCACGGCCGAGGCGCAGGACGGCGACCTCGTCTCGGTCTCGCTTCGCAACGAGACGCGCTTCGGTCCACCCGAGGCGCATGTGCGCGAGCGGCTGGGCTCGATCAAGTCCGAACGGGCCGTCAGCCTGATCGCGATCCATGCCCATGGCATTCCCAACGAATTCAAGCCTGCGACCATCGCGGAGGCCGAGGCTGTCCGCCCTGCCGGCACGGCAGGGCGCGAGGACTGGCGCGCGCTGCCGCTGATCACGATCGACCCTGCCGACGCCAAGGACCATGACGACGCCGTCCACGCCGCGCCAGACGATGATCCCGACAATATCGGCGGCCATGTCGTCACGGTCGCGATCGCAGATGTCGCGACTTACGTCCGTCCCGGCTCGGCGCTCGACAAGGAAGCGCTGGAGCGCGGCAACTCGGTCTACTTTCCCGACCGCGTCGTGCCGATGCTGCCCGAGCGCATCTCGAACGATCTCTGCTCTTTGCGCGGCGGCGAGGACCGGCCGGCGCTCGCCGTCAGGCTGGTGCTGAAGGCAGACGGCTCGAAGAAGAGCCACTCCTTCCACCGCATCCTGATGCGCTCGGCCGCCAAGCTGTCCTACCAGCAGGCGCAAGCCGCGATCGACGGCAAGACGGACGAGATCACAGGGCCGATCCGCGACACGATCCTGATGCCGCTCTGGGCCGCCTATGGCGTCGCCTCGCGAGCCCGCGACGCGCGCCAGCCGCTCGATCTCGACCTGCCCGAGCGCAAGCTGATCCTGAAACCCGATGGCGCGGTCGACCGCGTCGTCGTGCCGGAGCGGCTGGCCGCGCACAGGCTGATCGAGGAATTCATGATCCTCGCCAATGTCGCCGCCGCCGAGACGCTGGAGAAGGCCGGCAGCCTGCTGATCTATCGCTGCCATGACGAGCCCTCGCTCGAGAAGATGCGCGCGCTCGGCGAGGTTCTGGCCTCGATCGGCATCAAGCTGCCTAAGGACGGCGCGCTCAGGCCGGTGCTGTTCAACCGGATTTTGGCGATGATCAAGGGCTCGGAGAACGAACTCTTCCTCAACGAGGTCGTGCTGCGGACGCAGGCGCAGGCCGAATATGTCGCCGAGAACTACGGCCATTTCGGCCTGAACCTGCGCCGCTACGCGCATTTCACCTCGCCGATCCGGCGTTATGCCGACCTGATCGTTCATCGCGCCCTGATCGCCTCGCAGCGCTTCGGTGACGACGGGCTGCCGAAGAATGCGACGCTGGCGGAACTGCGCGAGGTCTCGACGCGGATCTCGGCGGCCGAGCGGCGCGCCATGGCGGCCGAGCGCGAAACCACCGACCGGCTGATCGCGCATTTCCTCGCAGACCAGATCGGCTCCTCCTTCGACGGGCGCATCGGCGGGGTCAACCGCGCTGGACTTTTCATCAAGCTCGACGGGACCGGGGCGGACGGCTTCGTGCCGGCCTCGACGCTGGGGGCGGACTACTATCGCTACGACGAAGCCGGCCACGCGCTCGTGGGCGAGCGCACCGGCGAGAGTTTTCGCCTCGGCGATCGGGTCCATGTCAAGCTGGTCGAGGCCGCTCCCGTGGCCGGGGCGCTGCGTTTCGAGTTGCTCTCGGAGGGCCGGCATGTGACACCGGGCCGCTCTGGAACGCGGGCGGCGCGGCCACCACTTCCGGGGCGCGGGCGAGCGAAATCGTCCTTCTTCAAGCCGGGTTCGTCGAAGCCGGGCAAAGCAAAATCCGGCAAAGCCAAGCCGGGCAAGAGGCGCTGATGTCGGTGCAGGTTGACACATCCATGGAGCGATCGGCCGAGCGCGACTGGCGTCTGGCGATCGGGCGCGGGCTGATGGGCAAGTGCCCGCATTGCGGCGAAGGCAAGCTGTTTCGCGCCTTTCTCAAGCCGGTCGACGCCTGCGCGACCTGCGGCGAGCCGATGCATCACCAACGCGCCGACGATCTGCCGCCCTATGTCGTCATCACTATCGTCGGGCACATCGTCGTGGGCGGCCTGCTGCTGGCGGAGAAATACGCGTCGTGGCCGATGTGGCTGCACATGACGATCTGGCCGGCGCTGACCATCCTGCTGGCGATCCCGATGATGCAGCCGGTCAAAGGCGGCGTGGTCGGCCTGCAATGGGCGCTTCGCATGCACGGTTTCGGCGGCGGGACGCCCCGCCCCGAGCGCCAGCCCACGCCGGCGGCGCGGCCATGAACGACCATGCCGTCACCCTGACCAAGGCCGAGCGCGCCCGCGTCGCCGTCAATCTGCGCCCGCGCGACGCCGCGACCATGCTGATCATCGACCGCGCCGCAAAGAAGCCGCGCGTGCTGATGGGCAAGCGCCATGCGAGTCACAAGTTCATGCCCGGCAAATTCGTCTTTCCGGGTGGACGGGTCGATCCCGGCGACAGGCGCATGGCCGCGACCGGCGCGCTCGGCCAGATCTGCGAGGACCGGCTCTCCTCACGCGTGGTGCGCCCGAGTTCGGGCAAGGCCCGCGCGCTGGCGCTGGCAGCGATCCGCGAAACCTTCGAGGAAACCGGCCTGCTGTTCGGCACGCGCGAGTTCGGCGCGCCTGACAGGCCGCCCGCCGGAAGCTGGGCCGAGTTCGCCGCGCATGGCGTCTATCCCGATCTCGGCAGCGTCACCTATGTCGCCCGCGCGATCACGCCGCCGCGCCGGCCCAAACGCTTCGACACCCGCTTCTTCGTCGTCGATTTCAACGGCGTCGCGGCCAAGGTCGAGGATGTGGTCGGACCCGATACCGAGCTGGTCGAGCTGGTCTGGGTCGATTTCGACGAGGCGAAGGAACTGGACCTGCCGACGATCACGAAAGTCATCATCCAGGAGGTCGAGGCGCGCATCGCCGCCGGCTTCGGTCCGCATCTGCCGGTGCCGTTCTACTGGGAAAAACAGGGCAGTTTCGTCCGCGAGGAGCTTTAGCCTCGCGCCCGAAACGAGGGCCGGCATTCCCGCCGTCTCACAGACGCGGGCTCATTCTTTCTTGACTTCGCCGCCGGCTTGCGGCATCTCCGGCGCACAGTTTGCCGGGGTCTCGCCCGGCCATTTTCTTTTCTGCGGGCCTTCAGCGCCCACGAGCCCGGGGATATCGCCATGGCCAAGGCCGTGACCATCAAGATCAAGCTGCTCTCGACCGCCGACACAGGCTTCTTCTATGTCACCAAGAAGAACTCGCGCACGATGACCGAGAAGATGTCGAAAAAGAAATACGACCCGGTCGCGCGCAAGCATGTCGAGTTCAAGGAAACCAAGATCAAGTGATCCTGGCGCCCGGTCGCATGACCCGGCTTCCGGCACGACGAAACCATCTCGAAAGACCGCCCGGTTTCCGGGCGGTTTTTCGTTCAGGCCGTTGCTTGCGCGCCGCCTGCTACGAGCCGGGCTTCGGCACGAACAGGCAGAACGGCTTCTCGCTCGGCGCGATCACCGCGCCGCTGAGCATGCCAGCCCGGCGGCAGACGTGGAAACGGCCGTCCTTCGAGACGCGCGTGGCGCTTTCGGGGACGAACGTTCCGTCATGGGTCATGTATCCGCCGGGCACGATCCGCGGATCGGGCTCTTTCGCGTCGCGGTCGAGGCCCATGGGCCAGCAATCGCGGTCGCTGCAGCAATCGTAAGGATACCAGCTATGTGCATGAACAAGCCCTCCGCCCCACGGTAATGCCGCGAGGCAGAACGCCAATGCGAATTTACGCATGGGTCGCTCCATTGATCGAGGATGTCAGGCCAGTCTCTTCGCGCTCGCGTTCGAGCTTGCGAATCGTCATCAAAGTATCATGCGGATGGTTAACGGGGATTAATCATGTTGCGACGCAACATCGGAGAGCGCGTGAATCCCGAGCCGCGATCAATGATTCCGGCGCGACTGCGCTGAATTTGTCACGTTTTCCCCGATCCGTGGCGCAATGATTGCCGTAAGGTCGGCGACCTCTTCCCAGCCGTACGCACGAGGCCGCGTCCGGTGTCCCAGCAAACGCCCGCTACAGGACGCAGTGTCGTGAGTATCGAAGACAAGGGCGAGCGGCCGCATACGCCGCACGGGCCATTCCGAAAGATGCTGAAGCTGATCGTGGAGAGCGACAGTTCGCGCTTCATCGGCAACAGGATCGGAGCGTCGTTGCTGTTGCTTGGGATTCTCGCTCTGTTCGCGCTCGCCGGCTATGCGCTGCCGGCGCTGTTCTCGCGCTTCTTCTGAGAGGATCGTTTGAGGCGGCGCGTGCCGCGAAAGCGAGGTGGCCGGCCGACGACGGGTCTGAGGAGGCCAGATTGTCCCATCGCCGACCGACCGAGCCCAGCGGTTTCCCAGGAGATGCGGCGGACCTGAGCACCCGAAGGGCGTTTCGCCAGCGGCCGTGACCCGGCCGCTGCTGCGAAAGACCCTACAGCGGCATCGCGCCGAATCAATCGAAGACGATCGATTCACCAATCTTCATCGATAGTTAACCCTACCTCGCAAGCTTAACGCCGCAGCCGGCCCGCCCTTCAGGCCGCGTTGGCCACGATCACCCGGTTGCGGCCCGCGGCCTTGGCCCGGTAGAGCGCGTCGTCGGCCCGTTTCATCATCTCGGCGGGCGCTGCATCGCCGGCGCGCCGACTGGCGACGCCAATCGAGACGGTGACCGGGATGTGCCGGGTGTTGGTATGGATCGCGAAGCCGTCGGCCTCGACGCGCTCGCGGATCCGCTCGGCGACATCATAGGCGGCCTCCAGCGTCGTGTCTGGCAGCACGACGACGATCTCCTCTCCGCCCATCCGCGCGACGAGGTCGATGCCGCGCGTGCAGGCCCGGACGCGATCGGCGAATTCGCGCAGCACCTCGTCGCCGGCGTCGTGCCCCCAGCTGTCGTTGACGGCCTTGAACAGGTCGATGTCGAGCACCAGCATCGCCAGGGAACGGGCGCGCAGGACCGATTCATCGAACATCACCGCCAGGCGGTTGTCCATGAAACGGCGATTGTGCAGCCCGGTGAGCTGGTCCATCACCGCCATCTCCATCGACGACTGCACGCTGTCGCGCAGCTTGTCGGTGAAGCGCTTGCGGCGGATTTGGGTGCGAACGCGCGCCAGAAGCTCGTTTCGGTCGATCGGGCGGATCAGGAAATCATGGGCTCCGATCTCCAGCCCGCGCAGGATGCGGGCGCGATCCTCCGCCTCGCCCAGCATCAGCACCGAAACGTTCCGGGTCCGCTCCAGCGAGCGCAACTGGCTGCACAACCGCAGCCCGTCATGGGATTTCAGGTCGAGGCTGACGAGGATGCTGTCGAACTCGCCCTCCGCCGCGCGCAGCAGCGCCTGCTGAGGATCCGCCTCGACCTCGACCGAATGAAACGCCGACAGCGCGGCCTGAAGCCGCTCGACCACGGTCGGGCGGTCTTCGACCAGCAGGATATGGCCGTTCAGCCCGGTCTCGGAGGCCGCGGCCGCCAGCGGATCGGCGATGCCAAGCCGGCGCGAGGCGAGCGCGCGGTTACGCAACTCGTCGGTGACGGATTTCAGGCGGACCAGGCTGCGAACGCGCGCGAACAGGGCCGTATCGTCGAGCGGTTTGGTCAGGAAGTCGTCGGCGCCGGCGTCCAGGCCCTTGAGGCGGTCGCTCGGCTGGTCGAGCGCGGTCACCATCACGACCGGAATATGGGCCGTCGTGGCGCCGCCCTTCAGTCGGCGGCAGACCTCGAAGCCGTCCATGCCCGGCATCATCACGTCGAGCAGGACGATATCCGCCTCGCCGCGCTCGCAGATCGCAAGCGCATCCAGCCCGTTCAGAGCGGTGACGACGTCGAAATACTCCGCCGAGAGCTTGGCCTCCAGCAGCTTCACATTGGTGATGATGTCGTCGACGACCAGAACGCGCGCGGACATGAGGCTGCTTTCGACTGTTCAGGCCGGACCGGCATAGGCGCGGACGGTCTCGAGGAACTTGGCGACCGAAATCGGCTTGGAGAGATAGGCCTCGCAGCCGCCGTCGCGGATGCGCTCCTCGTCGCCCTTCATGGCGAAGGCGGTCACGGCGATCACGGGGATGGACTTCAGATCGTCGTCCTCCTTGATCCATTTGGTGACCTCCAGCCCCGAGACCTCGGGCAACTGTATGTCCATCAGGATCAGATCGGGGTGATGCGCGCGCGCCAGCTCGATCGCCTCGATGCCGTCGGCGGTCTTGAGCGTGGCGTAGCCATGCGCTTCGAGAAGGTCGTTGAAGAGCTTCATGTTGAGCTCGTTGTCCTCGACGATCAGAACCGTCTTCATCATGCCGCCCTTTATCCGCGCCCTGTCGGATCCGGATCGGTCCGGATTGTCCAGGCTGGCGGCCTCGTTCAAAGATTACGCTAGCATGCGAGCCGTTGACGAAACGCAAACCCAACCCCCGAGAAGGAGCCCCATCCCGCCATGGCCACATCCATGACCACCGAGGCAGCCGAGGCGCTCGCCTTGCGCGCGCTCGGCTTCCTGGCGGCCGAACCCGAGCGACTCGAGCCGTTTCTGGCCACGACGGGGCTTGGACCGTCGACTTTGCGCGCCGCCGCCACGCAGCCGGGCTTTCTCGCCGCCGTGCTCGACCATCTCGCCGGCAGCGATTCGCTGCTGCTGGAGTTTGCCGGAAATTTAAGCCTGAATCCGGAAATCGTCGCGCAGGCCCGCTCGGTCCTGTCAGGAGCCGACCGCGGCGAGTTCGCTTGACCACGGCATGCAACATTCTGTGCCGCGACTGCCTCGAGGACCACGACGAGGCGGCTGCCCCGGCGCGCGCGCCCTTGCGCCGCTGCCCCGCCTGCGGCTCGCCGCGCCTGCTGCGCCATGCCGAGCGCGATAGCCTGAGTCTCGCCCATATCGACTGCGACGCCTTCTATGCCGCGATCGAGAAGCGCGACGACCCGGGCCTCGCCGACAGGCCGGTGATCATCGGAGGGGGCAAGCGCGGCGTCGTCTCGACCGCCTGCTACATCGCGCGGACCTATGGCGTGCGCTCGGCCATGCCGATGTTCAAGGCGCTCAAGGCCTGCCCGGAGGCCGTGGTCGTCAAGCCGAACATGGCCAAATACGTCGCGGTCGGCCGGCAGGTCCGGGCCCTGATGCAGGAGCTGACCCCGCTGGTCGAGCCGATCTCGATCGACGAGGCCTTTCTCGATCTTTCGGGAACCGAATTGCTGCATCAAACCAGCCCCGCGGTGACGCTGGCGCGGTTCGCCCGCCGTATCGAAAGCGAGATCGGGATCACCGTCTCGGTGGGGCTGTCCTATGCGAAGTTCCTGGCCAAGGTGGCCTCCGACATGGACAAGCCGCGCGGCTTTTCGATCATCGGCAGGGCGGAGGCCGTCGCCTTCCTGTCGAACAAGCCGGTCGGACTGATCCCCGGCGTCGGACAGGCGAGCCAGGCAAAGCTGGCGGAAGCAGGCTACAGGCTGATCGGCGATCTCGCCGCCGCCCCCGTCGACAAGCTGTTCAGGCTTGCCGGCAAGGACGGGCCGCGCCTGAAGAACCTCGCCAACGGCATCGACGCTCGCAAGGTCACGCCCGAGCACGAGACCAAGAGCGTCTCCAGCGAGACGACGCTGGATGTCGATCTCGCCAGCTTCGACGCTCTGGAGCCGGTGCTGTGGCGGCTTTGCGAGAAGACTTCGAAACGTCTGAAAAATCAGAACCTTGCAGGGCGGACCATCACGCTGAAGCTGAAGACGGCCGAGTTCCATTCGATCACCCGCGCCGCGCGCCTGCCGGAGCCGACGCAGCTCGCGGCGCGGCTGTTTTCGGCCGGGCGCGACCTGCTCAGGCGCGAATGCGCCGCCGGCGTGCGCTACCGGCTGATCGGCATCGGCGCGAGCGACTTCAGCGCTCCGGAGGATGCCGACCGGGGCGACCTCGCCGATGTCGCGACGCCGCGCCTGAAAGCGATGGAAGGCGCGCTCGACAAGCTCCGCGCCCGTTTCGGCGAGGAGGCGATCGGCAAGGGCCTGAGCCTGCGGCTGCCGGAACGCCGCGGCGGCGCTGCTACTTCGCGCAATCCTGAGCGGGAAGAAGATCGAGACGGGTGAGCGTGCCACGCAGCGCGAAGGCGCCGTAGTCGAGCCTGACCGCGCCGGTGACGCCGTTCTCGTAGAGCTCGAACGCGATGGTGTAGGCCGGCGTCGATTCGCCGGAGCCGACCTTGAAGTAGGAGATCGTCACCGGCCAGCGCGCGATGCTCTCGAACTCCGGGCGCTGCAACGGCGTTTCGCTCGGCTTGGCCTCGATCCGCTTCCCGATGACGGAGAGCGTGTCGTAGACCTCCTTGCCGCTGTTGGCCCCGTCATAGAGCCTGACGTTGAGCGTGGTCTGGCCGGCCTTGGCGGCGGCGATCACCGCCTTCATCTGGGCATTGGGGAAAAGCGCGTCGGCGGGCTCGCGATGGGTCTCGGGTTTTGGCGCGCGCAGCTTGACCTCATAGCCGCCATTGCCCTTCTCGGCCGTGCCGTCGACGATCTCGGCGGGCCCGGCGCCGCTCGAACTTTCGGTCTTGAAGCGGTAGCTCGCGCCGTCGCCGGCCTCGAAGCTCGTGGTGCGGGCGTCGATGACGCGCGGGCCCCTCTCGCTCGTCAACTGCGTGACCTGCCGAAACGAGAGCGCATAGCCCTCGCAGGCGTCGCCGGTGAAATCGAAGGCGATGCGGCCGCGCGCCGCTTCGATGCTCTTGGATGGCTTGCTGGTGTCGAGCACCAGATCGTAGACCGCCTTGTGCGGGGTCAGCCTGATCGGACCGCCAGCCGAGGGCGACTGCGCCGAGGCGGGCGCGGCGGCGACGAGGACGGCGAGGCTGGCGCTGGCCGCGAAGGCCGATCCGATTCGTGTCATCTTCCGCTGCTCCGCTTCGGGACTGTCGGAATCTAGGTGCATCGCGGCAATGGCGCAAACAAGGCGGGCGGCGCAGAGCGGCACGGCAGGCAGCGCCTTGCCGCCGCCCCGGCCATCGGCCATGAAAGCCTGAATCATCTCGCTGCGGAGCCTGCCCCATGAACGCGATCGACGCCAGACTTGCCGAGCTCGGCATCACCCTGCCCTCGCCGGCAGCCCCGGTCGCGAACTATGTGCCCTATGTGATCACCGGCAACCTGCTGGTGATTTCCGGCCAGCTCTGCTTCGGGCTCGACGGCAAGCTCTCCGACAGCCACAAGGGCAAGCTGGGCGTCGAAGTCTTCAACGAGGCCGGGCTGGAGGCGGCGAAGCTGTGCGCCATCAACGTGCTGGCGCAGGCCAAGGCAGCGCTCGGCGGCGATCTCGGGCGGATCAGACGCTGCGTCAGACTCGGCGGCTTCATCAATTCCGCCCCGCATTTCGCGGCGCTGCCCGCGATCATTAACGGCGCGTCGGACCTGATGGTGCAGGTGCTGGGCGACAAGGGCCGCCATGCCCGCTCGACCATCGGCGTCGCCGAACTCCCGGCGGACGCCGCCGTCGAGGTCGAAGCGATGTTCGAGATCGCCTGATGCGGATTCGTCCGGCTGAGACGGCGAAACCCGATCTGGACTGGCTCGTCGCCCGCCCGATCGCCCATCGCGGCCTGCATGATCTTTCGGCCGGCGCGATCGAGAACAGCATGACGGCGGCCCAGGCCGCGATCGGCGGCCGGTTCGGCATCGAATGCGACGTCCAGCTCAGCGCCGATGGAGAGGCGATGGTGTTTCACGATTTCGTGCTGGACCGGCTGACGCACGAGGTCGGCGCCGTGTCCGCGCGCAAGGCCGAGGCTCTGGCGGCGATACCGCTGAAGGGCAGCCACGATATGATTCCGACCCTGGAGACATTTCTGAGCCGCATCGCCGGGCGCGTGCCGCTGGTGATCGAGATCAAGAGCCGGTTCGACGGCGATCTCGCGCTGACGCGGCGCGCGGCCGAGATCGTCGCGGCCCATCCCGGCCAGCCGATCGTGTTCAAATCCTTCGATCCCGTGATCGTCACGGCCTTGCGCGAGATCGCGCCCGCGATCCCGCGCGGCATCGTCGCGATGCTGGACTATTCCTGTCCGGACTACGCCCATCTCGACGCCGGGTGGAAGCACGCGCTGGCGAACCTGCTGCATTTCGGAGAAAGCCGGCCGGATTTCCTCTCCTGGAAGGTCGCTGATTTGCCCTCCGCCGCGCCCTATCTGTGCCGCGAGGCGCTGTGCATGCCGGTGATGAGCTGGACGGTCCGGACGCCTGAGGATCGGGAAAGGGCGAGCGCGCATGCCGACCAGATGGTCTTCGAGGGTTTCGTGCCTTGAGCGCTGAGGGAGACGGCGACCTCAGGGTGCGCGTCTCGACCTCGCTCAAGGCGATCCCCGCCGCCGACTGGAACGCCTGCGCCAACCCGCGCGCGCTGCGCGCGGCAACGCTATCCGTCGATGCCGCCGAGCCGACGACGCCCGACGATCCGCTTTCGGCGCGCGACGAGGACAACCCCTTCGTCAGCCACGAATTCCTCTCGGCGCTGGAGGATAGCGGCTGCACCGGCGGGCGCAGCGGCTGGTCGCCGGCCTATCTCATGGTCGAGGACGCGGCAGGGCGGCTGCTCGCGGCCGCGCCGAGTTTTCTGAAGAGCCACAGCCAGGGCGAATACGTCTTCGACCATTCCTGGGCCGACGCCTACCAGCGCGCCGGCGGGCGCTATTACCCGAAACTCCAGGTCGCAGCGCCGTTCACGCCCGCAACCGGGCCGCGCCTGCTGGTGGCGGAGGGGCCGCGCGAGGACGAGGCGCGCGCGGCGCTGATCGCGGGGCTGGAGGCGCTCCGCGACCAGACGCAGGCCTCGTCGGTCCACGTCACCTTCGCGCAGGAGCCAGACCTGTCCGCGCTGCTGGAAGCCGGCTACATCGAGCGCAACGACCTCCAGTTCCATTGGCGGAACGACGGCTTCGCGACCTACGACGACTTTCTGGCGACGTTGGCCTCGCGCAAGCGCAAGGCGCTGAAACGCGAGCGGCGCGAGGCCCTGTCGGCCGGGATCACGGTCGAGGTGCTGAGCGGCGGCGATCTCACGGAAGGCGTCTGGGACGCGTTCCACTCCTTCTACGAGGACACCGGCTCGCGGAAGTGGGGCCGGCCCTATCTCAACCGCGCCTTCTTCTCGGCCGTGGGCGCGGCGATGGCCGAGCGCATCGTGCTGGTGATGGCGAAGCGCGCCGGCCGCTACATCGCCGGCGCGATCAATTTTCGCGGGGCCAACACGCTCTATGGCCGCAACTGGGGCTGCATCGAGGACCACCCCTTCCTGCATTTCGAGATCTGCTACCATCAGGCGATCGACTATGCGATCGCCCACGGCCTCGCCCGCGTCGAGGCCGGCGCGCAGGGCGAGCATAAGCTGGCGCGCGGCTACCGGCCCGTGATCACGCGCTCGGCCCATTACCTCGCCGATGCCGGCCTGCGCCGCGCGGTCGCCGCCTATCTCGGGCAGGAGCGGCGGGAGATCGGCCATGCCCGAGCGGCGCTGGCGGCCGAGAGCCCCTTTCGCAAGGTCGGCGATGATGAAGCCTGACGGGTCGGCGCGCCCCGCCTTCTGCGACGATGCGATGCTCGGCTATGAGCGCAGCCGCACGACGTTCGCGCCGGGCGCGGCGCTTATGCTCGACGAAACCTACCGCCTCGCGCATCTGCCACTGCTCGCGCCCGATCATCCCGGCGTCATCGCGAGGCGCGACGGGACGGATTACGAGTTCGGCCGCCATGCCCGCATCTTCTCGCTGGTGCTGCCGGTCGATGATGCGCGATTGCGCGCGTCGCCGGCGTTCCGGACGCTTGAGAACGATCTGCGGGCCTCGCCTTTCGCCGGCAAGATTGCCTGGGACCTGCTGCCGCGCCGCCGCGAGCGGCTGCACGCCACGCTTTGCGGTTCGCTCGGGGTCGGAGAGGCGCCGGAGATCACGGCGGAGCAGCGGCGCGCCCTGGCGGCGGTCGGACCCGTCGCGGTGCAACTGCGCGGCCTGTTTTCAGGCGCCATCAATCGCGGCCGGCTCTATCTGCGCGCCTATCCGGAGCTTCGCGATGGGCAAAACCTCTTCCACGCGATTCAGACGGCGCTGGGCCGGCCGACGACCGAGCTTTATCTCGTCGGGCTCTATAATCTGATCGACGATCTCGACATGGCGGAAACGGCTGCGCTGGCGGCGCTGATCGAGCGGCATTGGGCTACATTGCTGCTGAGCTACGAAGCGAACGCGCTCTGGCTGCTCGGGTCCTGCGATGATCTCGTGCTCGACGCGGCGGTGGAAGCCGTCGTCCCGCTTCATTCCGGGTCAGCGCAGCGCCCCGCCGCGACGCAGCCTTGACGCGGCGGGCGCCGGCGCGACAGGCTGGCCGCCTGATGAAACTGTCCCGGATTGCGTCATGACCGCCTATGATCCCGACAATGTCTTCGCGAAAATCCTGCGCGGCGACCTGCCGTCGCATATGGTCTACGAGGACGACGAGACGCTTGCGATCATGGACATCATGCCTCGGGCCGACGGCCATGTGCTGGTGATCCCGAAGGCCGCCTGCCGCAACGTGCTCGATGCATCGCCGGACGCGCTCAAGGCCGTGGCGCTGACCACCCAGCGGCTCGCGCGCGCGGTGACGTCCGCTTTCGCCGCCGATGGCGTGACGATCCAGCAGTTCAACGAGGCAGCCGGCGGACAGGTGGTTTTCCACCTGCATGTCCATGTCATGCCGCGCCATGACGGCGTGGCCCTGAGGCCCCATACCGGGACGATGGAAAAATTGGCGGTGCTGACGGCGAACGCCGAGAAGATCAGGTTGGCGCTGAGGGGCGGCTGAACCGCTCAGGACACCAGCCAGATTCCGCCCATCAGCGTGGCTTCTCCGGCAAGCACGGCGAGCACGATGCGGCGGCGCCAGATCAGGATGATCGTCAGCGTGACGGCCAGCGCTCCCACGCGCAGCCAGAGCGGCGCGACCGACAGCACGCCCGGCGGCGCGATGATCAGCTTGGCGACGACGCCGGCGAGCAGCGCCGTGGCCACCGCCCTGACCCAGTCGAGGATCGGAGAGTCCGGATCGATCCGGCGCGACAGCGCGACCGCCAGCCAGCGCCAGATCTCGGTCGGCAGGAAGGCGAAGAGCAGCAGCGCGAGATAGGGCCAGAGCGGCCCGTCGAGCCAAGGAATCGGTTGGGTCACGATCGGCTGCGTCATGGCCGTCTCGCGCGCCTGCGGCCGATCATGAAGGCGATGCTGCCGCCGATCAGCCCCGAGACGATCAGGTCGAAGCCGCCGCCGACGAAGCGGTCGGCCACGGGCGCGAAGGCGAGGCCGAGCGCGATGGCGAGCCCGTCGCGCAGATCGCGGCTGCCGGCGACGAGCGAGGTCAGGAAGAAGATCGGCGTCAGGCAGAGCAGTCCGGCGGCCAGCGCCACAGGCAGCGCGCCGAGCAGGTAGTAGCCGGCGAAGGTGCCGATCGCGCTGACCGTCATGCAGGTCTGGCAGAAGCCGATGAAATAGACCACGCGCTGCGCCGGCGGCACGGCCGGGAGGCGGCGCAGGCCCTCGGCCCAGCCCGTCACCGCGACGTAATGGGCGAGCAGCAATTGCATGCCGATGCCCTGCCCGGGCTTTCGCAGCAGCGGCAGTATGGCGACCGTCATCGGCAGGAAGCGCAGCGAGGCGAAGGCGATCGCGATCGCGATCGCGCTCCAGGCCGCGCCGGCCGCGATTGAGGCGAAGAAGATGACCTGCGAGGGCCCCGCCCAGACCAGGATCGTCGACAGCACCGCGACATCGACCGGATAGCCGACGTCGCGCGCGAGCGACCCGACGCCGACAAGGCCGAAGCCGACCATCCATGCAGGAAAGGACAGCGCGTCGCGCATGCCGGCCAGCGCGACGCGCTGCCAGCCCCAATCCACTTGCACCGTCATGAAGGGCTTCGCACGCCTGTCAGCTCGTCACCGGAAGCGACTCGCGCGCCACGCGCCCAGCCGCATCCTGCTTCTAGCAAGCCGGCCGGGCCAAGCCGAGGCGACCGGCCGCGCAGGGGCCCTGCGCGGGCCGCAGGCGCGATGCGCCGCTTACGGGCTGCCCTTCAGGACGATGCCGATCAGTTCATTGCCGAAATCGACGATCTCCTTGGGGACGCCGCCGATCGCCTTGATCCCGAGATAGGCGAGATAGATCAGGCCCGGGACCATGATCCAGCCGAGAACCTCCTCGAACAGCTTGCGTCGCCGCCTGCGACGATCGCGCTTTTCGAGCCAGCCCAGCCTGGCCTTGGGCGCGACCGCTTCCGGCTCCGCCGCTTGCGCCCATTGCGGCGTCGGCTTGCGTTTGAACCACACGGTCGATCAGGCCTTCGTCAACGGGACCTTGGGGACCGACCGCAGCGCCTTGGGCGGCTCCGAGGGCGCGCCGCTAGCCGGCGGCTTGCCACCGCCGCCGCCGGATGCGGCGCGCCTCGGCGAGGCCTTTGCCGGTTTCGCGTCCTCGGCCGCCCTGGCCTTCGGCCTGCGCTTGGCCGCGGCCGCGGCCACGTCCTTCTCGGGCTTGGGCTTGACCGGGCCGTCGGGGAATTCGAGCCCCAGCACCTTGATACCCGTCTCCGACTGCACGACCACGACCTTGACCGTGCCGCCGCTCTTGAGCCGGCCGAACAGCACCTCGTCCGCGAGCGGCGTCTTGATGGTCTGCTGGATCAGACGAGACATGGGGCGCGCGCCCATCGCCTCGTCATAGCCGTTTTCGACCAGCCATTCGCGCGCCTCGTCGGAGAGCTCGATCGTGACGTTGCGGTCGGCGAGCTGCGCCTCGAGCTGCAGCACGAACTTGTCGACGACGCGCGCCACCACCGTCTTGGGCAGATGGCCGAAGGAGACGACCGAATCGAGCCGGTTGCGGAATTCCGGCGCGAACAGCTTGTTGATCGCCTCGGCGTCGTCGCCCTCGCGCTTCTGGCGCGTGAAGCCATAGGCGTTGCGGGCCATGTCGGACGCTCCGGCATTGGTCGTCATGATCAGGATGGTGTTCCTGAAATCGACCTGCTTGCCGTTGTTGTCGGTCAGCTTGCCGTGGTCCATCACCTGCAGAAGGATGTTGAACAGATCGGGATGGGCCTTCTCGATCTCGTCGAGCAGCAGCACCGAATGGGGATGCTGATCGACCTTGTCGGTCAGGAGCCCGCCCTGGTCGAAGCCGACATAGCCTGGAGGCGCGCCGATCAGCCGCGAGACGGTGTGGCGCTCCATATATTCCGACATGTCGAAGCGGATCAGCTCGACGCCGAGCGACACGGCGAGCTGGCGCGCGACCTCGGTCTTGCCGACGCCCGTCGGCCCGGAGAAGAGATAGCAGCCGATCGGCTTCTCGCCGTCGCGCAGGCCGGCGCGGGCCAGCTTGATCGATGAGGACAAGGCCTCGATCGCCTTCTCCTGGCCGTAGACGGTGCGCTTCAGCGTCGTCTCGAGATTTCGCAGCACCTCTGCGTCGTCCTTGGAGACGGTCTTGGCCGGGATGCGCGCCATGGTCGCGATCGCGGCCTCGATCTCCTTCACGCCGATCGTCTTCTTGCGCCTGGCCTCGACCACCAGCATTTGCGACGCGCCGGTCTCGTCGATCACGTCGATCGCCTTGTCGGGCAGCTTGCGGTCATGGATGTAGCGCGCCGAGAGCTCGACGGCGGCCTTGATCGCGTCGTTGGTGTAGCGGAGCTTGTGGAACTCCTCGAAATAGGGCTTCAGCCCTTTGAGTATCTCGATCGTGTCGGGGATCGAGGGCTCGTTGACGTCGATCTTCTGGAAGCGCCGGACCAGCGCCCGGTCCTTCTCGAAATACTGGCGGTATTCCTTGTAGGTGGTCGAGCCGATGCAGCGCAGGCCGCCCGAGGCGAGCGCGGGCTTGAGCAGGTTGGAGGCGTCCATCGCCCCGCCCGAGGTCGCGCCCGCGCCGATCACCGTGTGGATCTCGTCGATGAACATGATCGCCTTGGGATGGGCCTCGATCTCCTTCATCACCTGCTTGAGGCGTTCCTCGAAATCGCCGCGATAGCGCGTTCCGGCGAGCAGCGTGCCCATGTCGAGCGAGAAGACGGTCGCGTCCTCCAGCACCTCGGGCACCTCGCCGCGGATGATCTTGAGCGCCAGTCCCTCGGCGATGGCGGTCTTGCCGACGCCGGGATCGCCGACCAGCAGGGGGTTATTCTTCTGCCGGCGGCAGAGGATCTGGATGGTGCGCTGGACCTCGGCCTCGCGGCCGATCAGCGGATCGATGCGGCCGTCCCTCGCCTTGCGGTTGAGGTTGACGCAATAGGCGTCGAGCGCGCTCTCCTTCTTCTTCTTGTCCTTGTCGGCGTCGCCGGCGCCGCCCTGGTCGGCGGCGCGCTGGTCCCGACTCTGCTCGGGCTCCTCGTCCTGCCCACGCACGGGGCGCGTCTCGCCCGCGCCCGGGCGCTTGGCGATGCCGTGGCTGATGTAGTTGACCGCGTCGTAACGGGTCATGTCCTGCTCCTGCAGGAAATAGGCGGCGTGGCTCTCGCGCTCGGCGAACATCGCGACGAGCACGTTGGCCCCCGTGACCTCCTCGCGGCCCGACGACTGGACATGGATCACCGCGCGCTGGATCACGCGCTGGAAACCGGCGGTGGGCTTGGAATCGTCGCGCCCGTCAGTGACCAGATTGGTCAGCTCCGCGTCGATGTAATCGACGAGGTTGCGCCGCAGCGTGTCGAGATCGACGCTGCAGGCGCGCATCACGGCAGCCGCATCCTGATCGTCGACCAGCGCCAGCAGCAAATGCTCCAGCGTGGCGTATTCGTGGTGGCGTTCGTTCGCGAGGGCGAGAGCCCGGTGAAGCGCCTGTTCGAGACTGCGCGAGAAACTCGGCACTGATTGCGCTCCTATTGAGAGGCCGCCAAGGCGGCCGAATCTGGAATTCCGATCGGCAACGCTACTTCTTTTCCATCACGCATTGGAGCGGATGCATGTGCTTGCGTGCAAGATCCATGACGAGCGTCACCTTGGTCTCGGCGACCTCGTAGGTGAAGACCCCGCATTCGCCGACGCCGTTCTGATGCACATGCATCATGATCTCGGTCGCCGCCGCGCGATCCTTGTTGAAGAAGCGCTCCAGCACGTGAACGACGAACTCCATCGGGGTGTAGTCGTCGTTCAGCAGGAGGACGCGGTAGAGATTCGGCTTGCGCGTGCGGGTGCGGGTCAGGACGGCGGTGCCAGCGCCCTGCCCGCCATCGCCGGCGCGTTTCGGACGATCGGCCATGGCGATGGCGGGTCGCCGCGGCAGCCCGTTTACACCGCCTTCGCCGGGTTCGCTCCCGACCGATATAGAGGCTGAACGTCTCAAGCTCTGGTCCCTGTCCGAACGACCGAGATAATGCGTCGTCGAGGAATTTACAGACCTCTTGGCCGCTTGCCCAGTGCGTTTGACGGGATCGCCCTGAATCCGGCGTGCTGCTTTCGGCCGCCGTGCTTGACCCCGCCCCGCTGCCGGACTTAAGCCCGGCGGCCTCCACAGCCCGGACCCGAACCCCATGACAGCCAACGCCATCGTCACCATCGGCGCCGATCTCGCAAGGCCCGTTCGCTTCGGCAACGCCTTGCCGCTGGCGCTGATCGCCGGGCCCTGCCAGATGGAAAGCCGCGATCATGCCTTGGAAATCGCGCTCTCGCTGAAGGAAACCGCCGACAAGCTCGGCATCGGGCTCGTCTTCAAGGCTTCCTTCGACAAGGCCAACCGGACCAGCGCGAAAGGCCAACGCGGCATGGGAATGGCCGCCGCCCTGCCGGTCTTCGCCGAGATCCGCGAGCGCACCGGGATGCCGGTGCTGACCGACGTGCACGACGCCGCCCAGTGCGCCCCGGTGGCCGAGGCGGTCGACGTGCTGCAGATCCCGGCCTTCCTCTGCCGCCAGACCGACCTGCTGGTCGCGGCGGCGCAGACGGGCCGCGTCGTCAACGTCAAGAAGGGCCAGTTTCTCGCGCCCTGGGACATGGTCAACGTCGCCGCCAAGGTCACCGAGAGCGGCAACTCCAACATCATGCTGACCGAGCGCGGCGCGTCCTTCGGCTACAACACGCTGGTCTCCGACATGCGGGCGCTGCCGATCATGGCCGAGATCGGCGCGCCGGTGATTTTTGACGCCACCCATTCCGTCCAGCAGCCGGGCGGCAAGGGCGCGTCATCCGGCGGCCAGCGCGAATTTGTCGCGGTGCTGGCGCGAGCCGCCGTCGCGGTCGGCGTCGCCGGCGTCTTCATCGAGACCCATCCCGACCCGGACAACGCGCCCTCCGACGGCCCCAACATGGTGCCGCTCGTCGACTTCCCTGCGCTGATCGCAGAGCTGCAAGGCTTCGATCGCCTTGCCAAGGCGCGGCCCGCGCCTACGCTGGCTTATGTCTGACGCCACGGCCGCGACGCCGCCAACGACCCCGCAACCGCCAAAATCGCTTCGCCCGCTGATCCTGGTGCTGGGCGCCTGCGGCTTCGCCTCGACCTTCACCATGCGGCTGGTCGATCCGCTGGTGCCGACGCTGGCCGCCGAGTTCGGCCGCTCGATCGCGCAGGTCGCGGCGATGGCGACCGCTTTCTCATTCGCCTACGCCATCGGCCAGCCCTTTCTCGGGCCGATCGCCGATTCCGTCGGCAAGATCAGGACGATCGCCGTAAGCCTGTCGCTGCTGGCGCTGCTCTCGGTCGCGGCAGCCTTTTCAGCCGGCTTCGACATGCTGACGGCGATCCGCGCCGCGACCGGCATCGTCGCCGGCGGCGTCATTCCCGTCGCCATGGCCGCGATCGGCGACCGCGCGCCGATGGCCGAGCGCCAGATCCTGCTGGGGCGCTTCCTCGTCATCATGATCGTCGGCCAGATGGCCGGGGCCGCCTGCTCGGGGATCATCGCCGAGCATCTGGGCTGGCGCAGCGTCTTCGTCGTCGCCGGCGCGATCTCGGCTGTGGCGGCCTTGCTGGTTCTGATGGTGCTGAAGCCGCGCGCCACGGCCGATCGCGCGCCGCTGAGCTTTCGCGGCGCGATCGCCCGTTACGCCACGATCTTCGCCAATCCGCGCAGCAAGGTGCTCTATACGCTGGTCATCATCGAGGGCAGCCTGATCTTCGGCATGCCGCCCTATGTCGCGGCGATCCTGCAGGAGCGCGCCGGCGTCGGGCCTTCGCTCGCGGGGCTCGTCATCGCGGGAACCGGGCTCGGCGGCATCGTCTACGGCGTGCTGACGCGCATCTTGGTCGAGCGCATCGGACCGTCGCGGATGACGATCGGCGGCGGGCTCTTGATGGCCCTGGGCTACGGGCTGTTCGCCCTGCCCTTCCTGCCCTGGTGGAGCGCGATCGGGCTTTTCGTCCTCAACGGCTTCGGCTTCTTCCTGATGCACGGCACGTTTCAGGCGCAGGCGACCGAGCTTGCGCCGGGCGCGCGCGGCTCGGCGGTGGCGCTGTTCGCCTGCTGCCTGTTCTGCGGCCACGCCATCGGCCCCGTCATCATGGGGCTGGCGCTGCATCTGCTGGGCACGACCGGCGCGATCCTGCTGTTTGCGGTGGCGATCGGGCTGCTGGGGGTGATGACGCCGCGGATTCTGCCGCTTGCTGGGTCGCGCACCTGAGAGGTCAGCGCCCGCGATAGGGCGCGACGCCCTGATCGGGAAGCCACAGGCCCTTGGGCGGCTCAGCCGTCTGCCAGAACACGTCGATCGGGATGCCGCCGCGCGGATACCAGTAGCCGCCGATGCGGAACCATTCCGGCTCCAGCAGATCGACCAGCCTCTTGCCGATGCCGACCGTGCAGTCCTCGTGAAACGCGCCATGGTTGCGAAACGCGCCGAGATAAAGCTTCAGCGACTTGGATTCGACCAGCCATTCGCCCGGCAGGTAATCGATCACCAGGATGCCGAAATCGGGCTGACCGGTGACCGGGCAGATCGAGGTGAACTCCGGGCAGGTGAAGCGCGCGAGATAATGCGTGCCGGCATGGGGGTTGGGCACGCGGTCGAGGCGCGCCTCGTCCGGCGAGGCGGGAAGCGCGGTCGCATGGCCGAGTTGCAGGGTCGAGGCGTCGAGGGTCATGGCGCGGGCTCCGTGAAGGCGGCTTTTTATGGCCAAGCGCCCACAAACGCCACCCGCCCCTTCCGCTGAGCGCATCCGTTGGCTAGAAGCGCGCCATCAGTCTCAAGCCCTGTCCGCTCCGGAGCCCTCCATGACCGCGATCATCGACATCATCGGCCGCCAGATCCTGGATTCGCGCGGCAATCCGACCGTCGAGGTCGATGTCGTGCTGGAAGACGGCTCGATGGGCCGCGCCGCAGTGCCGTCTGGCGCGTCGACCGGCGCGCATGAGGCGGTCGAGCTGCGCGATGGCGACAAATCCCGCTATCTCGGCAAGGGCGTGCTCAAGGCGGTCGAGGCGGTCAACGTCGCCATCGCCGAGGCGCTGGTCGCGATGGACGCCGAGGACCAGCCGGCGATCGACCAGGCGATGATCGATCTCGACGGCACCGAGAACAAGTCCAAGCTCGGCGCGAACGCCATTCTCGGCGTCTCGCTCGCGGTCGCCAAGGCGGCCGCCGAAGCCTCGGGCCTGCCGCTCTACCGCTATGTCGGCGGAACCTCGGCCCGCGTGCTGCCGGTGCCGATGATGAACATCGTCAATGGCGGGGCGCATGCCGACAACCCGATCGACTTCCAGGAATTCATGGTGATGCCGATCGGCGCGGACTCCTTCGCCGAAGGGCTACGGATGGGCTCGGAAATCTTCCACACCCTCAAGAAGAAGCTGCATGACGCCGGTCACAACACCAATGTCGGCGACGAAGGCGGCTTCGCGCCCAACATCAAATCGGCGGAAGCCGCGCTCGATTTCGTCATGCAGGCGATCGAGGCCGCCGGCTACAGGCCCGGCGAGGACATCGCGCTGGCGCTCGACTGCGCCGCCACCGAGTTCTTCAAGGACGGGTCGTATGTCTATGAGGGCGAACGCAAGACCCGCGACCCGAAGGCGCAGGCGAAATATCTCGCCAAGCTCGTCGGCGCCTATCCGATCGTCTCGATCGAGGACGGCATGTCGGAGGATGACTGGGCCGGCTGGAAGGCGCTGACCGACCTCGTCGGCGACAAGTGCCAGCTCGTCGGCGACGATCTCTTCGTCACCAACGTCACCCGCCTGTCGCGCGGCATCAGGGAGAAGACGGCCAATTCGATCCTGGTCAAGGTCAACCAGATCGGCACCCTGACCGAGACGCTGGCCGCCGTCGATATGGCGCAGCGCGCCGGCTACACCGCCGTGATGTCGCATCGCTCGGGCGAGACCGAGGATTACACCATCGCCGACCTCTCGGTCGCGACCAATTGCGGGCAGATCAAGACCGGCTCGCTCGCCCGCTCCGACCGGACGGCGAAGTACAACCAGTTGCTCCGCATCGAGGAGGAGTTGGGGGCGCAGGCGGTTTATGCCGGCCGCGCCGCGCTGAAGGCGCTGGCCTGAAGCTCACCAGCGCGGCAGCAGGTTCGTCGCCTGCGCGACCGTCCAGGACCCGGCCGCGCCGACGACGCCGGCGGCGCCCGACACCAGACCTGCGGCGCGCGCCGCGGGCTCGACGACGACACGGCCGATCAGGCCGGGCGGACGCGGCTGAACCTGAGCATCCGACAAGGCGGTCGGGGTGATGACGAGCGGCTCGCCTGCCTGCTCCATGCGGGCGCGTTCCGCCATCGCGACGCGCCTGAGCGGCGGAAGTTCGACATGCGCGATGCGCTGTGGCTGCGGGAGCGGCCGGACCGCCGCCGGGTTTTCGGAGGTCGGCGCGGCAACGGACCATTCGATCGCGAGCGGCATCGCCAGCGCGGCGGGGGTGGCGGGCCCGGACGCCAGCGCGAGCCGGGCCGGTTCGTCCTGAACCTCGAGGCGCGCCGCGAACTTGCCGTCGGTTGTCAGCGGCGCCGACCATGTCGTCGTCGCGGGGGCGATCGCAGGGGCCGGTTTTTCGGACAGAACCGCGTCCGGCAGCGCGAAGAACGCCGCCGCGACGGCGGAGGCTGCGATCGATATCGCGACCTGGCCGCTGAAATCGCGCAGCATGCGGGTAGGCTGGGCAAAGGGGTTGGCGGCGGCCATCGATGAGTCTCTCCTGCGATGAGACGAGACTGGCCTTTCCTCTCCGGCAACGGCGCGGCCTGAAAGCGGAGCAATTGTGGCGACGCGGCGAGAATTGTTTCTGACTGCGCGCCGGGAGCATGACGAAGACGTGATGCAGCGCGGCGGACGCGCGGGGGGCATGCGGCCTCCGCCCTAACGCGGAAGCCAGCGGTAGCGCTATGCCGTTTCATGCACTCCGTCGCGCCCTTGTCCGCCTCGGCCGCCGCGCGCGAACGGCTGCGCTGGCGGCTCGCCTTCGGCGGCATGATGGCCGCGATGTTGATTTTTGGCGCGAACTTCGTGGTCAGCCGGCATGCGGTGCTCAACGGGCTGACCTCGCATGATCTGCTGGCGCTGCGCTTCGCCACGGCGGGCTTCATCCTGTTGCCGACCTTCCTGTCCGCCGGAGGCCTGAAGGATTGCGGCGGCGTCGGCTGGGGGCGCGGGCTGACGCTCGCCGTGATGAGCGGCCTGCCGATGAGCTGGCTGCTGCTGACCGGGCTGACCTATGCGCCGGCCGCCCATGGCGCGGTGATCGGTCCCGGCACGGTGACGGTGATCGGCATCATCGGCGGCGTCGTGCTGTTCGGAACGGCGCTGACGCGCCAGCTTTTCTTCGGGATCGGCGCGGTGCTGATCGGGCTCGTCTGCCTCGGCATCGCCGGCACGACGCACACCAACCCGACGATCCTGCTCGGCGACCTGTGCTTTCTCGGCGTCGGGCTGGTCTGGGGCGGCTATCCGCTGGTGATCCAGCTCTGGCGGGTCGATGCGCTCAAGGCGACCGCGATCGTCTCGGTGCTGTCGCTGGTCTATCTGCCGCTCTATTTCCTGTTCTTCTTCCGCGGCTTCGATGTCGCGCCCTGGTGGGTGATCGTCGCCCATGCGATCAATCAGGGCGTCCTCAACATCATCGTCGGCCTGTGGATCTGGAGCTGGGCGACGAGGGTGCTCGGGCCTGCCGTGGTCGGGCGCTTCCCGCCGACGATTCCCGTCATCGGCACGCTGCTCGCCATCCCGGTGCTCGGCGAAATCCCGACCGGGCTGCAGGTCGCCGGCATCGCGTTGATCATCGCCGGCCTGTTCGTGGCCTCCTGGCGTCGTTCAGCGCGCGCGGCGATCGAGGCGCATCAAAGCGAGGTTCCAGCCGATGCAGATGGCAAGGCCGAGCCCAAGCGCGAGCCATGAACCGAGCGCGACCGCGCTGGCATGGACGAAACCGAGCGCCAGCCCGAAGCCCATCAGCCCGAGCGCGCCATTGGCGATGATCGCCGCCGTCGCAGGCCCGCCGATGCGCGGCTGCAGCATTCCGATCAGGCTCGACAGCACGATCGGGAAGGCCGCGAGCACGCCCGACCAGCCGGCCCCGACATGGTTGCTGACGGTGGTCACCACGCCGGCGAGCATCGCGACGCAGGCCGCGCGCAGCGGGATCGCATACCAGGGCCGGCCTGGGGGATTGAGCGGGCGCGCCGCGAGATAGGCCCGGAACAGCCGGTGCAGCAGCGCGAAGACGACAATCGTCGCGGCCAGCATCAGGACGAAAGGAGGCTCGACGGCCCGCAGGCCGGCGACGACCGCGAGCCACACCGACAGCGCCGCGCCGAGGCTCACGACCGTGCCGAGGCGCTGCGCCAGCAGCACATAGACCAGCGCCAGTCCGGCATTGGCGAGGTTGGAGCCCATGCTGCCGAGCGCGCCCGTCGCGATGAATGCCGCATCATGCTCGAGAGCCAGGAAAACATAGACCGGGCCGGCCGAGATCGGCAGCGTCGCGATCATCGCCGCGAGCATCGGCCCGCCGCGCTCCGCCAGCAGCGAGCAACTGACGACGACGCCGGCCGCGACCGCCATCTTGAGCAGGAGCAGCCAGAACGAGGGGTCGATCACGCCGCATCCGCGGGCGCTTCGCCCCTCGCCCAGCCTTCCTTGGTCTCGCCGACGAAATCAGCCAGCCGGCCGGCCGCGATGGCGGCGCGCAGGCCCGCCATCAACTCCTGGTAATAGGCGAGGTTGACCCAGGTCAGCAGCATCTTGCCGAGCATCTCGTCCGCCTTGACGAGATGGTGCAGATAGGCCCGCGCATAGCCGTTCGCGGCGGGACAGGCGGAGCGCTCGTCGATCGGGCGCGGATCGTCGGCGTGCTTGGCGTTCTTGAGGTTCATCCGGCCGAAGCGGGTGAAGATCTGGCCGTGACGGCCGGCCCGTGTCGGCATCACGCAATCGAACATGTCGACGCCGCGCGAGACGGCCTCGACGAGATCGTCGGGCGTGCCGACGCCCATCAGATAACGTGGTTTCGCCTCGGGCAGCTCAGGCGCGACCACGTCGATCATCGCCAGCATGACGTCCTGCGGCTCGCCGACGGCCAGCCCGCCGATGGCGTAGCCTTTCAGGTCCATGGCGACGAGCTCGCGGGCGCTCTCGACCCGCAAGCGCGGCACCGCGCCGCCCTGCACGATGCCGAAAAGCGCGCGGCCCGGCTGATCGCCAAAGGCCGCCTTGCAGCGGTCGGCCCAGCGCAGCGACAGCCGCATCGCCTTCTCCGCGACGGCGTCTTCGCAGGGCAGCGAGACGCATTCGTCGAGCTGCATCACGATGTCGGAACCGAGCAGGCTCTGGATCTCGACGGAGCGCTCGGGCGACAGCATGTGCCTGGAGCCGTCGATATGGGACTGGAAGGTGACGCCTTCCTCGGTCAGCTTGCGGAGATTGGCCAGCGACATCACCTGAAAGCCGCCGGAATCGGTTAGGATCGGGTGCGGCCAGTTCATGAATTTGTGGAGGCCGCCGAGTCCCGCGATCCGCTCCGCGCCGGGCCGCAGCATCAGATGATAGGTGTTGCCGAGCACGACATCGGCGCCGAGCGCCTTGACCTGCTCGGGATACATGCCCTTGACGGTCGCCGCCGTCCCCACCGGCATGAAGGCCGGCGTCCGGATGACGCCGCGCGGCATCCTGATCTCGCCGGCGCGGGCGGCCCCGTCGCGGCCGAGCAGATGGAAGCTGAAATCGGTTGTCATGATGAAGCGGGTTAGCGCAACGGCCGCCCCTCCGAAAGGCCGGTCGCGGCGATGACGCCATGCCGGGGCCGCAGAGGGAAGCGTCAGCCGGCGAACGCCGCCGCGTAGACGTCCGGCTTGAAGCCGACGAGCCGGCGCTGGCCCAGGTCGAGCACCGGGCGCTTGATCATCGCGGGCTGCGCCAGCATCAGCGCGATCGCGCTGTCCGCGTCGAGCCCGCTCCTCTCTGCGTCCGGTAGCGCCCGGAAGGTTGTGCCGACCCGGTTCAGCACTGTCTCCCAGCCATGTTCGGCGACCCAGCCAGCAAGAGTCGCGCGGTCGATGCCGGCGGCCTTGTAGTCGTGGAAGGCGTAGGCCACGCTCTGCCCGTCCAGCCAGGCGCGGGCCTTCTTCATCGTGTCGCAGTTCCTGATGCCGTAAATCGTGATCGTCATCGCACATTCATCCCCAGCAGCAGCCTCGTTTCAGCTCCGCCCGATGACCGGCACGCCGATCAGAAGCGGATGCAGCCAGAGCGCCATCGCGACATAGAGGGCAAGCCCCGCCACGATCGCGATCACGTCCCGGCGGCCGAAGGCGGGGCGGGCGACCGCCGCGAGCGCCGCGATCTCTTCCGGCCGGCGCTTTGCCGAGATGCGCGCCAGCACCGCCCAGGCGAGAAAGCCGCCGAAGAGAAGCATGCTGCCGAGATCGCCATTGGCGAGCAGATGGGCGGTGGCCCAGAGTTTCACCGCCAGCAGCATCGGATGTTTGGTGACGGATTTGAGCCAGCCCGGCCGCCTGCCGACGGCGAGCAGGATGAAAACCGGGAGGTTGACCAGCAATGCGAGATGGCGCGTCCAGACCGGCGGGTTCCAGACACTGATCCAGCCGCCGGCGCGATAGACGCCGAAACCATAGGCGATTAGGACGAGCCCGATCACGGAGACGACCGAATAGGCGGCCTTGTAGCCGCCCTCGCCCAGCCGCCCGATCGCGGCCGCGCGCGGCTGGCGCAAGATCGTGAACAGATGCGCGCCGAGGAACAGCGCGAGGCCCAGGATGAGAAGCGTCATGTTTGGACTCACCGAGGCGTCCGGATTCGCGCCCGCGCCCTTTCATTAGAGGAAAGCGCGAGAGGCCGCAGGCCATTTCGACGGGCGGCGGCGTTCAGTCGCGCGCGCCGGCAAATCGCTTGAGCGCGCGCTCGCGGCGCAAGCGCGACAGGCGCCGGGTCCAGAAGACGCCGTCGAGCTGGTCGATCTCGTGCTGCAGGCAGACCGCCAGCAGGCCGTCGGCCTGTTCGCTGTGAACGCCGCCGTCGATGTCGCGATAGCTGACGACGACACCGGCCGGCCGCTCGACCTCCTCGACGACGCCCGGCATGGAGATGCTGCCCTCGGCATGCTTCGCCGTCTCCGGCGAGGCCGAGACGATCGCTGGGTTGACATAGAGCCGGGGCTCGCCGCCGGACAGTTCGATCGCCACGACGCGCAGCATGACGCCGATATGCGGCGCGGTGATGCCGATGCCCGGCGCGGCCCGCATCGTATCGACGAGATCGAGCGCGAGGACGCGCAGGATGTCGTCGAATTCGGTCACCGGCGCGGCGACCTGCTTCAGGCGGGGATCGGGATAGCGCAGGATCGGCCGGATCGTCATCGAGGGAATCCGAAAGGCGGCCGCGACCTCATTCCCACTCGATTCTCTCAAATCATCGTAACGCGCTGATTTATCAGCGCAAATTCTGTCTTCTGACGGTCAAAACCCGACCGTCGAGCCGTCAAAATTCTACGCTTTTGATTTCAAAGGGAAATTCGCGCGATTTGGATTTAGCGCGCTTTCATCGTCTATCGACGACGATCGGTCAATTTTTCGCGCCATCAACGGTGCAGGGCACTACGCGCAGATGCGAGAAAAGACCGTCACCACTGATAACACAGGGCGTTCGTGCTCGCCATCCCCTGCCCGCTTTGCTCGCTGGGTCGGATGGCTTGATGCTAGGCACAGGGGCGAATAGACAGGCGCCTCGTGCTGCGGCGGTGTGGAAGGACACATGGCCAGCAAAGGTCCGAGATGGTGACGAGAAGGCAGCGGCGTAATGGCTCGGTGCGCTAAGCCCATCCACTAGCCGGTTTCGAGTCCGGTCCGCAGCATGCTTGAGTTGGTGCCTGTATCCGAGTGACCGGACCTTGGCGAACAAGTGGGAAATAGAGGGTGTCGGGCGCTATCAAAGCTTTCTTGTCGAGCGACGCCGGCGCCTTGGCGCGCTACAAGCAGCGGCGCCAGCGGCGCGTCCACATCCTCATCGACGAGATCGAGCCGCAATCGAAGAAGATGTCGGCCGCCGACCGCGCGGCGTTTCAGACTTTGGTCGCCGAGCAGCTCACATCGCTCAAGCACAGCACGTTCAGAGGCGACGTCGCCGTCAAGCTGGACCTGGCCACGACCAGCAAGACCGCGCCGCACGCGCATACGATCACTAAAAACCTTCTGGACCTTCTCGGCACGCGCCAAGCGGGCGTCGCCTGGGCCAAGAAGAGCCTGCTCTATGGCGACGATCGACAGATTCAGGCGCTGTCCGTGTCCTGCCGGCACGGCGAAGACCGTCCCGGGATCCGCATCGAAGCCAGGCCGTTCGCGGCGATGCTCGATGACCTTGAACTGGCCTCCGAGGCCGTTCGGGCGTCCGAGATGAACATGCAGGCCTATTATGAGGAGGACCGCGAGACGGAGTCGATCGACACGTTTCGCGAACTCGTCGGCGACGAGGCGCGCGAGCGCAAGGCTCTGGGCGACGACATGTACGACGCCTACAGCAACATGATGCGTTGGAGCGCGCAGCGGGCGTTGCTCGGCCGCAGTGGCGTCAACATTCCGGTCCTCGGCTGGATGTACGGGCTGCCCCGCGGCATCCCCACCGGCTTCGACAAGTCCATGTGGGCGCAGCTTGTCGGTGACTCGAAGCTCCGCCTGCAGGTCGGCGAACTTCCCATCGCGGCGGGCGGGTCAGCCGCTTTCAAGCAAAGAGTCTCGGACGAAATCGCCGCCTTCAAGAAGCGCTGGGACTGGGTCATCAGCCCGCTGGTCATCGCGGTCGGGCTTGAGGTGGTCGTCCGACCGAACCCGAAGACACCGGCAGCCGTGTTGCACGATCTCGACAATATCGTCCGCGACTATCTCATTCCCGGGATCGTCCCTGCGTTCGGCACCGTCTCCGACCAGCGCTGGAATATCGACTTCGACGACTTGCGGAAACGCGACCCGAAGCTTGCTGCATCATGGGGAGCCAATCCAACGCCGCCCGCAGGCACGCGCAATGGCGTCACCCGCTATGAGGCCTGGCGCCTGCCCGCCGTTGAAGGCGAGCCGGGCTTCGTGAGCGTTGCGCTCGTCGCCGACATCGATGCCAAGGGCGACCTCATGGACCAGATGGACGAGCACATCAGCAGACGGAGCGACGAAGTCAGCGACGAGAGGCGCCATTCCTGGCGGCGACGGTAGCGCGACGGCCGGTGGCCGCGCTGCTCTAGCGCTCCAGCCTCACGCGGAGGCGCCGCGCGCGCTCCTGGAAGGCGCCTTCGCCACCTTCAAGGATGTCGCATACGGCCTTGCGAATCTCCGCGCTCTCCAGTCCGCCCGACCGATAGGTGATCGGCGGCAGCGCGCCATGCGGGTGCGGGCCGGACTCGGCGATGATGATCTGGTCGGCGTCGGTGTTGATGACGAGATTGGCGTTGTGCGTCACCATGATCACCTGGCGGTGCGCCTTGGCCTCGACGAACAGATGCACCAGCTCCTCGAAAACCGATTTCGGATCGAGATTCTCTTCAGGCTGGTCGATCACGAGCGGCCGATTGTCGCTGTCGTCGAGCGCCAGGTACAGCAGCAAGAGCACGATCCCCCGAGTCCCGGGCGACAGCTTGCGAATGTCGACGCCGTCATAGTCAATGCCATAGCGGATCGAGATATGGTCGGTGCTGAAGAGCCATTGTGCGAACCGCTTCGACCACGCCCGGAACTCGACCTGGTCGGTGTTTGTGACGGGCGAATGATCGAGTAGGTCCTTCTGATAGAGCCGCCGGAACTCCGCCATCGCGGCGCGGATCGCAGTTGAATCCCCGGTCTCCCACGCGGTCTTCAGCACCTCGTCGGCCTTCTGCAGCAGCGTACCCTTGCCGCGAAACGCGCCCGCCTTGCGCAAGTCGATCAGGCCGTCTTCCGCTTCGCTCGCCCATTGCTCGACATGGGCGATGCGCGCGACCGAGAAGGAGAGCTTCGCCAAGGTCCCCGAGGCTGCGGCGAGCCGCGCCATCAGCGGCGCGTACAGTTCTTCCAGCACCGCCTGCTCGGCGACAAGTGCATCGAACGCGCGGCCGTAGGCTTCCTCACGCTCCGTCTGCAGCTCACGCGCCCGCTCCTTGGCGCCCTGGGCATCCTTCAATTTGTCGGTGAGCGTCTGCAGCGCCGCAGTTTCGGTCGCGATGTTCCCGGACAGCGCCGTGTATCGCCGCTGGGTTTCCTTGTCGGCGCTGACGAGCTTCTCCAGGCGCGCCATCTCCGCATCGAGCATGGCCTGAGACAAGGTCGTGAGGTCGGTATCGTCGGCAAAATAGGGCGTGTTCGGATCGCCGGGCGCCGGCGGCGCGCCCTTCAGCTCGGCGATCTTGCCGTCGACCCACTTCACATAGCCGGTGAGATTGTCGTCGACGGGCCCCTTATAGTCCAACAGGAAGGCAGCCCATTGCTCCGCCGACATGCCGCTCTGCGGATGCCGCGCCTGGGCCTGCCGGAGAGTCTCGGGGGCCTGGTTGCGCCGCAGATTCTCGACCTCATCCTGCATGGCGAGAAAGGTTTGCCGCTGTCCGGCAAAGCGGCGCAGATTTGCCCGGACCTGGTTGGCGGCGCCGGCAAGCTCGGTATGGCGCTGCGCGCGCTTCTCGCTGCCCGCCGACACAAGCTTCGCCCGGTCGGCGGTATAGGCCTCGACCAGCTTCTTTTTCTGCGCGACCTGATTCTCATAGGGCGCGATCAGCTTCTCCTTCTCCAGCTCGGTGCCGATCCGATCGGAAATTTGAGCGACCGCCTCGGCCTCACGATCGCGGGCGAGACGATGCCGCGACGCGCGATGCTCAAGCAGCTCCGCGAAATCGAGCGCGCCGTCACGCGCATTATCGGGATGGGCCTCGAAAATCACGCGCTCGATCTCGCGGAGCAAACCGTCGGTCAGCCCGCTCGACGAGCACAGCTCCTCGACGAACTGCTGCGAGAGGTAACGCACCCGCTCATAGGCGAAGGGGCCGTTGGCGTCGGACCCATCCAACGCGCGCGTGCTCGGCTCGCCGGCGGCCCAGCTTACCTTCACCTTGCCGTCGCCAAGCAGAGGCCTGGCGCGGACGAGGAACGAGGGGTTCGCCCACTCTTCCGCATTCCATGCCTCGTCGGAAATCGAATCGCAGCCGGCCGCGATCATGTCGGCAAGCGCGGTCTTGCCCGATCCGCGCGCGCCGATGATCGCAACGAGACCAGGGTTGAGCGGGATCACCGGCGTTTCCAGCCACGGCGCATCAAGCACCTCGATCGAGGCAATGACCTGCGAGGGCGTGGCGGATGCCGGCGGCTCGGCGCCGACATGGCACCGGCCGCCCGGATCGATGCAGGCCTGGCGAAGCGCATCGAACTCGAGCGCGCCTTTGATCCAGGAGAAGCGGTCACCGAACGGCGTCGCCACGTCCTCGATCTTATGGGCGTCGCTGCCGTGGAGGCACGGCTTCAGACCGCCATAGGTCGCGCGGATCTCCGCAGGGCCGAGGTCGCGCTGTCCCAGCCAGAATTCGCGCTGCGCGGCGCTGCTGGCGAAGATCACATCGGCGAAGCCCTCGATCTCGCGCCGGAGCGTCTGATCTGCGGCTTCCCTCACACCCGACGTCCCGTCGGTCGCGCCGCCGGCGACCGCGATAAGGATGTTCTTCTTCTTGGCCCATCCGCTTTCGCCGAACACCTCGCGCAACTGCTGGAAATTGACCTTGAACTGGTTGGCGCCATAAGCGAGCGCCGCCCGATCGTCGGTGATCGCCGGATCTGCCTTCTTGCCCAGCCGAATGAGGTCCGCTCTGGTGCAATCGAAACGATCCTGCATGACGTTGAACTGAAGGCGCGAGAGCAGCCGCTGCAGCTCCTCGATATGGTTCGGGTCCTCGGGATTGACGAACAGATGCAGGTTGACGAAGCCGCCCTTCGCCGTCGCGACATCAAGCCTCAGCTCGACATTGGGGAAGACGAGTTTGGCGTTCGGCAGCCGGCCGTCGACCTGACGACGGCGAAGCACTTCCTCGTAGGTGTCCGTGACATAATAGTCGGTCACCGCGATCGCCTCGATCGCAGGCGTCGCGGTCTCAAGGGCCGTGAGATAGTCCTCCCATGCGGTCGGCCCGGTGAACTGGTTGTTCATGACCGTGCCCGGCGCGTGAATATGCGGTTCCCACCGTCGCCACTCTGATCCCCGGCCCCACATATTCACCCCCATCGCCTTCTTATTGTGCAGCTTATTATGAAGCCGGGACCCGGACGTCCACGACTTCACCCCGCCTTCCGACAAGCGCGATCTCGATGCCGGCCATCGCGCAGCGGGGCGCAAGTCGCTCCGCGAGACGGCGGGTGGCGTCGGTGAGCGGCACGACCGCAACTTGCCGGCCCTGCGATGGCGTCGCCATCAGCATGCCGACCGTCTCGCAGAGCCCCTTGTAAAGGCGAGACACCTGCCCAGGGTGGCGCGTGTTGATGATGCCGCCCTTGCACTCGGCCGAAATGATGCCGCTGGCCGTCTCCGCCACTACGTCGCCAACCCCAGACTTCGGGTTGACGGTGATCGTCTGCTCCGCGGCGTTGCGATAGACGCCGCCATAGGACGTGCTGCCGATGCTGGAGACCTTCGTGAAACCGCGGCGCAGCAGCCATGCGGGAAAGTCGAACTGCTAGCCATGCTCCCCGTCAGGATGAACCCGGACATGCGCGGCGCCTTCGGCGCGCAACAGATGCATCGCATAGGCGACCATCACGGCGCCCTCGTAGAGATGATGCTCATGCGGGCCGTCAGCCCGGCCGACGGGTTTGGCGGCGGCGCCAGCGCCGTCACGAGATCCTCAAAGTTCAAACCGCCCTCCCGTTTTCTCCCGACCCGGCCAAACGCGCGCCACCCCTTGACAGTCTCTTATGACCGGCCATATTTGCCCGGTCAAGGAGGCGCACCATGTTTGTCTATAATCCCGAAAAATTCGCGTCGCTCTACGAGACCGATCTCGGCCAGCGCATCTGGGACTTCCTCACGCGCCCCGAGAATGTCGCGCGCCTGGAAACGGCCTCGCAGCTCAGCAAGCCCGCCGTCGAGGGCATCGAGGAGCAATTGCTCGAAGCGTTTCGCGAAGACGTCCTGGCCGATCGCGTCAAGCAGATGGTCGGCCACATGGTCCGGCAGATTCTCGAGCAGCGCGACTGGGTGCTCGACCAGAGCGACGTCAAGGTTCAGTCGGTGCCGTTCAGCAAGGCCGCGCGCTACCGCCGCCCCGACTGGATCACCTTCTACGCCTTCCGCAATACGAGCGATCCGCGCGACGTTGCGATCACCGATCGTCGCCAGAATGCGCCGCTGCCGGCCGATGCCCGCTGGACCTTTTACGCGTCCTTCGCCAGTCCCTTGAAGGCGGCTGTCGCATTCGGCGTGCACGACATTCGTCAGCTGCGCCAGCATGTCCACGCTCACGGTTTCCAGCGCGTGCGCGTCGAGCGGATGCTGCGGCGCGCGTAGCGGCGATGGCGACCCCCTCACACATCTTCCCCGCCGATCGGGATCAGCTGGTTCCGCTGGCGTGGCCGACGCCCCGAAACCCTGGCGGGTTCCTCCAGCTTCAGACGGCGGCGGAGTGACGCGGATTCGTCGAGCGCCTCGGGAACGACCCGCGACTCGGCCGAAGCTTGACTCTGGCGTGTGGTAAGATTATCTTACCGCGTGTCGGATGAAGGAGGTGCCCATGGATCCCGCCGCACTCAAAGAGAAGCTGATCGCCGTGCTCAGTCAGATCCAGACCGATAGCGGCCTCGAATGCCCGCCGATCACCGGCACGACCAAGCCCGTCGAGAACCTGCCGAAGTTCGACAGCAAGGTCTGGCCGGTCGCGACCACCATCCTCGCCACCGAGATCGGCGCGACCATCCCCAACGACGTTAACATCTTCGTCGACGAGACGACCAAGCTCCCGCGTTCCATCGACGAGACCGCTGCCTTCGTCTGCGACCTGCTCAAGAAGCAAAGCGAGAAAGTAGCGGCTGCCGCATGACCGAACTCGATTCCGTCAAGCGGGCTCAGATCGCCGAGCGGCTGAAAGAAGCGCGCAGGCTCGCGGGCCTGTCGCAAGGGCACGTCGCCAAGATGCTCGGCCTGCATCGCCCCTCCGTCAGCGAGATGGAGGCAGGCAATCGCCGCGTCTCGGCCGACGAGCTCGCCCGCCTCGCCGAGATCTACGATGTCGGCGTCGCCTGGCTGCTTGGCGAGGCGCCCGAGACGATCGACGTCCAGGACCCGCGGCTGGAGCTTGCCGCGCGCGAACTGTCCAAACTCAAGCCCGACGACCTGGAACGCCTGCTCAAGCTGTTGGCCGCCATGCGCAGCGATTCCACGGCGAACGGAGGCAACCGCTGATGAACGAGATGCGCACTGCCAAGCCCGGCTTCAACCGCCGCGTCCTGGCGACGCAGGCGATGCAAGCCGCAACGGCGACGCGGGCGAAGGCCAAGCTCGACCAGGTTGGTCCGATCTGCATCTACGGGCTGTGCGAGACGCTGGGGGTCGCGGTGCGCTTTAACAACATCAACATGGAAGGGATGTATCAGCGCGGCGTTCCCCCGCGCATCCATCTCTCCGCCCGACGGCCCCTGCCGCGTCGTGCCTATAATTGCGCGCACGAGCTCGGCCATCATGTGTTCGGACACGGCTCGTCGATTGACGAGCTGCGCGAGGACGCGAAGGCCCAGCCATGGGAAGACCCGAAGGAGTTCCTGGCGGACACCTTCGCCGGCTTCATCCTCATGCCGATCATCGGCCTGCGGCGCGCTTTCTCGATCCGGGGCTGGAACCCAGAAACAGCGACGCCGGCACAGATGTTCGTCATCGCCTGTGAGTTCGGCGTCGGCTACGCGACGCTCCTCACCCATCTTTCGGCAGGCGTGAACCTGCTCTCGCGCGGACGTGCCGCCGTTTTGCAGCGGGTTACGCCCAAGGCGCTGCGCATGGACATCCTCGGCGCTCTGACGCCCGAGCCGCTGATCGTCGTCGACCACCATCGCGCGGCGCCCACCCAGGACGCAGAGGTCAAGACGCAGCTCCTCCTGCCGCCCGGCACCGAGGTGACGGGCGGCGGCCTGGTGTTCGAGCGGGACCTCCCAGCCGGACGCCTGTTCCGGGCAGTCAAGCCAGGGATTTGCCAAGCGACCGCCGGGGAATGGGCCCTCTTCGTGCGGGTCGCTCCGATCCAGAAGAACGAGCCCTATGGCTATGTCGGCTTGGCGCAATACCGCCATCTGGAGGAGGACCCGGATGAGTAAGGCGAAGACGCTCGCGGCGCCGCCGCCCCTGGTGATCGACGACACCAACCTCTCGCGCGCCTGGGGGCGGCTGTTGCTGCAGGTTCTCGAGGGCGCCGGTACCGAAGTTGCGCCGTTGATCTTGAGCCTGAGCGGCTTCCCCGAGAACGGCGCGGCCGTCGAAGACCTCGCGGTGCGCCAGACCCTCGATCGCCTGCTCAAGCGCAAAGGGCGACTCGTCGTCGACGACGTCGCGTTCACGATCTTCCCCCAGCGCCTGTGGGAGATGTCGCGCGGCGACCGGTCCCGCCTTTTCGCACTCTATCGTGCGACATTCCCGCGTTGGCAGGCGATGAACCGCAAGGCCAATGGCCGCGGCCTGTATTTCGAGCGCATGGTCACGTACGGGCGCGGCCCCTGCGACGGCAATCAACTGGAGTGGATTTTGTCTCAGTTCAATTCGCGTAGCGGCGTACGGCGCTCGATGCTGCAAGCCACCACCTTCGATCCGGGCCGTGACCATGTCGCCAGCGCCCAGCTCGGCTTCCCCTGCTTGCAGCAAGTGAGCTTCGAGCCCACTGCGGCCGGACTCGTCGCCAACGCCTTCTACGCGACCCAGCAGATCTTCGACAAAGCCTATGGCAACTATCTCGGCTTGGCCCAGCTCGGCGCTTTCATGGCCCATGAGATGGGCATGCCGTTCGCGCGCCTGAACGTCATGGTCGGAATCGCCAAGCTCGAGCGGATCACCAAGAGCGACGCCGACTTTGCACCGCTGGTCGCCGCCGCACACGCGCTCGTCACGCCGCCAACCGCGCCGGCGGGGCGCGCGCCCATGGCCGCCGCAACCGCTGGAGCGACCCTTTGAGTTCGAGGTCGCCCAAAGTCCCGACGAAGCGTCCGCGTGGCCGTCCCCCCAAAACCCGTTCAACCGACACCTCGCTGCCGATGGAGCTGCCTGTCGCCGTCCGGTTCACCACAGACTCCCCGGCGCCCGCGCCGATCGTGCTCCGGCACCTCGCGCCGGCCAAGGTGTCGGAGGTCTACGAGAGCTATTGGCGTTTCGCAGCCGAACGGCAGGCGGTGTTTTTCCGCCGCGTCCACGGCGAGAAACGCCCATGGACCGACAACCCGGTTCTGGGGATCTATAAATTCACCAACGCCTACCGTGCGTCCGACCGGGTCAGCCAGTATCTCATCCGGCATGTCATCTATCGCGACGACCTCCCCAAATCGCCGCGGGAGGTGTTCTTCCGCATCCTGCTGTTCAAGCTGTTCAACAAGATCGAGACTTGGAAGTTGCTCGAACACGAGCTCGGCCCGATCTGCTTCGAGGATTATCGCTTCAACGCCTACGACACCGCGCTCGCGCGCGCGATGCAGGCCGGCCGACGCATCTATTCCGCCGCCTATATCATGCCGCCGGGCAGCCGCGCCTTCGGACGATCGGCCAAGCACCAGAATCATCTGTTGCTGCTCGAACGCATGATGGCCGACCGCCTCGCCGAGCGGCTGGCGCAGACCCGCACGATGCAGGAGGGTTTCGAGAAGCTGCGCAGCTACCCGACGATTGGCGACTTCCTCGCCTATCAGTTCATCACGGACATTAACTACAGCGAAATCACCGACTTCAGCGAGATGGACTTCGTCGTGCCCGGCCCTGGCGCGCGCGACGGCCTGCGCAAATGCTTCGTCGATCCAGGCGGCCTGAACGAGCCCGAGCTCATCCGCCTGATGGCTGACCTGCAGGAGCAAGAGTTTGAACGCCTGGGCCTCGATTTCCAATCGCTCTGGGGGCGCCGGCTCCAGCTGATCGACTGCCAGAATCTGTTCTGCGAAGTCGACAAATATGCCCGCGTGGCGCACCCGCAGATCGCCGGCAAGACCGGCCGTGTCCGCATCAAGCAGAAGTTCGACCCGACGCCAGATCCGATCAAACTCTTCTATCCCCCCAAGTGGAAGCTCAACGACAAGATCCGCGCAGGCGCACCGCAGCGCACCGCGGCGGGATGACGCCAGAAGGAGGCGAGCATGGATTTCAACAACTACCAAAAGGAGGCGCTGCGCACCGACCGCGTGCCCGCGCGCGGCGCCGACGATGCCGCCGCCTTGATCGTCCCCATGCTCGGCCTCGCTGGCGAAACCGGTCAACTACTCAGCGAATACAAGAAGCATCTGCGCGACGGAGAAGCCCATCGCCTATTCAAGGAGCGTGTGTCCGAGGAACTAGGCGACCTCCTCTGGTACATCGCCAATGTCGCCAGCAAGTTCGACCTGGCGCTATCCGATATCGCCACCGCCAATCTTGCCAAGGTCAAGCAGCGTTGGGCGAGCGAGCGCACCGAGCCGCTCAGCTTCGACGCCGAGCTTCCTGAAGGCGAGCGCCTGCCACGCCGGTTCGAGGTTGAACTCATCGATGTCGATGACGATGCGCGCCAGCAGGTGCGCGTCATGATCGATGGCGAGCCGTTCGGAGCAGAGCTCACCGACAATGCCTACGATCCTGACGGCTACCGCTTCCACGACGTCTTCCATTTCGCTTACGCCGCCGTGCTGGGCTGGTCGCCGATCACACGAGCCCTCCTCCGGCGAAAGCGCAAAAGCCAACCATTGCTCGACGAGGTCGAGGATGGCGGCCGAGCTGCCGTCATCGAAGAGGGTGTGGCGGCGCTCGCGTTTGACTACGCGCGTCGCCATCGCTTCCTCGACGGCGTCGCCGCGCTCGATTTTCAGCTGCTCCGCACGATCAAGGACATGACGTCTCATCTGGAGGTGCGGAATTGCACCACCGGCGAGTGGGAGCAGGCGATCCTGCAAGGCTTCGAGGTATGGCGTGCGGTGCTCGCTGCGCGCGGTGGTCGACTCGCCGTCGATCTCGACGCGCGGCGCGTCACCTTCTTGAGTCCGCCTGGCGGTCAGGTCCCGCGCGCTTGATCATCCCCTCCCAGCGCGAGAACGCTCGCCATCGCCAAGCCGCCCGCATGACTGATGCTAAGGCGCCAGGCAGTCACGCCCAATACTGCGGCCGCCTGTGCCGCCCCGCCCGTAAGTCGAACCTCCGGCGCGGTGCCTGGCGCGCGGTGGATCTGCACGTCGCTGAACCCGACCCCCGCACCGAAGCCCGTACCAAGCGCCTTGAGCACCGCTTCCTTGGCTGCGAACCGTCCCGCCAGCCGCTCGACCCGGTTGATCCCATTACCGATCTCATCCAGTTCCGCCTGAGTGAAGCAACGCGGAATCAGCGGATCGCGCGGATCCTCGATCCAGCGCTGCATCTCGGCGACGACCACCAAGTCAATGCCATGTCCGATGACGTTCACAAGACCCCGTTTTTCCTTGAGCCCGGCGCTTGAAGATGCGTCTGACATTAAGGACCGGCAGGAACGAATAATAGAGATCAAGGGGGACGAAGCGATGTCCAAGCCGCCGGCTATGTTCTGGAGCGGAGAGACGCTCGGCGAACGGCTCAAGACGCTGATCGACCCGTTCGTACCTGAGCGGGTCGACTGCGCCGCCTATACGCTTGCGATCGGCCCCGAAATCTATGTGTCGCCGAACGATCAGACGGCTGACCCGACCACGGTGACCGTCCGCAAGCTCAATTACGGGGAAGCGTTCACCATTCCCCCTGGCCAGTTCGCCTTTCTGCTCACCGAGGAAATCGTCTCCGTTCCGGCCGATGCGCTGGCGTTCATCTCGATCCGCGCCAAGACAAAGTTCCGCGGTCTGGTCAATGTTTCAGGATTTCATGTCGATCCGGGCTATCGCGGTCAGCTCACGTTCGCGGTTTTCAACGCCGGCCCCGTGCCGATCCATCTCAAGCGCGGTCAACCGATCTTTCTGATCTGGTACGCGAGCCTCGACTGCGAGACCGGCTTCAAGAAGGACGGCCCCATTCACAAAGGCATCGATCCCGAATTGGTGACGGCTGTCGCAGGCGAGCTGCAATCCTTCGCCAGCCTTTCGAAGAAGATAAAAGATGTCGACAAGACGCTCGGCGACCGCGTCCATGCCGTTGAAAAAGAGCAAACCTACTACCGCGTCATCGGCGCGGTCGCCTTGGCAATCATGATTGCGCTGGCCGTCAGTTGGCTCAAGGACAACATCCCCTCGCGCTCGGCGCCGGCGCCGACCGCGACGGCCCCGGCTGCGGCGCCGCAAATAGCGCCAGGACCATAGACCGCCTCGTCAACCTCGATGGTAGCGCCTCCCGCCGTAGAATAGCGGTGACGCTTGACCGGGCTCTCGCGCTCAGTCGAAGGCCTGATGCATCAGGGCCGGGATCAAGTGATCAAGCTCAGCCGCAACCTCCAGCTGGCCCGCCCGAACAGCGCCGGCCTTTTGTTGAAGCGCGTCGAACCAGAGCTGCGCGTCTAGCGAAGGCGCTGGCACGGCGATCGACTCCAGAGCCTTGAGCCCGAGCGTGCGGTTGCGCCCCGCACCCCCCGGAGAGGCAGCGCCCAGACGCTCCGTCCCTTCCGCCGTGAGAAAATAATAGAGCAGGAATTCGGACGTTGCGCGCTCACGGTCGGGAACACAGGTCAGGAACCTATGAGATCCGACCCGGCCATGATCAGCCGCGCTCGCGAGCGCGACCGCGCCCTCCCAGGCAAAGACGATATTGAAGAGGAGATCGCCCTCGTGAATCTCGAAAAGGCGTTTGTTGCCGACCTCAAGGCCTGAGAGTGATGGCTTCCGGAACGTCCCTTTGCCGAACGAACGCACACCAAGCTCGGGGTAACTACCGTCCGGATCGACGGCGATCGGTCGCCGCGCAAGCGGCGCAATATCGCTCATCGCGACGCGCGGCACGCCCGCGATCACCTTCCGAAAGGCTGCCTCCATCGTCGCGTCGAGCTCCGCGCGCGCGGCCTCAGCGCTCCGACGCATCGTCATCAGTTGCAACGCCGCGCCGTCGAGCTTCGCCACGATCCGGCGTTGCTGCTCGATCGGAGGAAGCGGGATGGCGTGGTCGAGAAGGCGCCTGGGATGCAGCCGCTCTCGGCGAGCGCCGATGCCCTTCCCGTCTGAGGCCAGCTGCTGCCAGACGCGGTCCTGCTTGAAATACCAACCGAGAAAGCCGGGCTCGAGTTGTTCGCGATGCAGATCAAAGGTCGGGAATTCATTCGAGACGAAATAGCCGTCGACCTCTGGCGAGACGATCGCATAAGCGCCTTCGAACGACTTGAGGCGGCTATAGATGAACTGACCCGCCCGGATCCGAAACAGCTGCGTGGCGGCCATCTCCCGTCCAGCAACCGCCGGACGCTGAATCATCCCGCGGCCAAAGCCATAGATGCCCGCGATCGGATAGGCGCCATCGGGATCCACGCCGTGCGGGTCGGGCGCGAGGGTGAGGAGCTCACCCAGTGGGACAAGCGGCAAGCTCGGCATGACCTATGCGCGCTCCGCTACAAGCGCCTTGATCTCGTTCAGGACGGCCAGCACCTGTCGTTCTTTGGCGATAGCGCTCTCGACAATATCCGCTGGCAAGCGGTGATCGATCACCGCCTTCGCGTGCGGATTTCTTAGATCCAGATCAACCGCGACGACCCGCCCCTGATCATCGCGCTTGATCAAATCGGGACCAAATACCTTCCAGGCCTGCGGTCCTTCCTTCCGGTCCGACCACCAGGCCCTGCAATCGGCGAACTCCTCAAACTGCAGCGGGAGCGTCTTGGAATATTTCCGCCGGCCTTCCGGAAGCGGCTGCTCCCAATACCAGATGTCGCGCGTCGGACCCGACGTGTCGAAGAAGAGAATGTTGGTGGGGATGTCCGTGTAGGGCGCGAAGGTGCCGTCGGGCAGCCGGACGACGGTGTGAACATTGAACTGTTCGAGAAGGTCGGCCTTGATCCGCGCCGCGATGCCGTCGCCGAACAGGATGCCGTGCGGCACGACGACGCCGGCTCGTCCGAGGCCGCCGCGTTTGAGCCGCCGCATAATGAGCTGCAGAAACAAGAGCGCGGTTTCGGCGGTTCGCCGATCATCCGGAAAATTCGTGAGGATGCCGGCCTCTTCCTCACCGCCGAACGGCGGATTGGTCAGGATGACTTCGACCCGGTCCCGTTCGCCGATCTCGGTTAGCTTGAACCGCAGCGCGTTGCCGAATTCGATGTCGGGCGCCTCGATCCCGTGCAACAGCAAGTTCATCTGCGCGAGCAGGAAGGGAAGCGAGGAATCCTCGCCGCCCCGCAAGGTCTTGCGCTGGAGGATCTCGCGCGTCTCGACCGTGCCGGCTTGCGGCTTCATATGGTCGAAGGCAGCAGCCAGGAAGCCGCCCGTGCCACAGGCGGGATCGAGCACGACTTCGCCGAGCCTGGGATCGATCATCTCGACCATGAGCCGCACGACGGGACGCGGCGTGTAGAATTCTCCGTTCTGACCGGCAGCATCGCGCATCTCGCGCAACATGGTCTCATACATGCGGCCAAGGGTTTGAATGTCGTCTGTGCTGTCGAAATGGATATCGTTGATCAGGTTGATCACGTCCCGCAGGACATAGCCGCTCGTCGCGTAATTCCGCAGATCGCGAAACACCGCCGAGACGACGTCGCGACGCTGGCGGCCGGCGCCATTGCCGCGCAGACCGCGCAGGTAGGTGAACAGCCCCGGGCCCTGGGTGCCGTCCGCGCGAACGGACTGCTCGCCATTGATGAACGACAGCAGGTCCGGCCCGGTGATGCCCGCCGGATCGGCCGCCCAGTCCCGCCAACGATAAGGCGCATCGATCAGCAGCTGGTACGGCGCGTCGGCGAGCACCGCCTCATCCTCGTGGACCCGCTCCATATCGTCGATGAATTTGAGGAACATCAGCCAGGTAAGCGTGGGCAGCCGCGTGAGGTCCGTCTTCAGCTCTCGGTCCTTGCGCATCTTGTTGCGCGCGGACTTGATGAGGCTGTCGAGCCGCTGCGCCGTTGTTTTCGGCGTATTGATCTTCTTCTCACGTGGCATTCACAGATCTTTCCTAGGCGGCATACAAAAGGCCGGACATTTCATTGACGGCGTCGCGAAGCTTGTCCGCACCACCGAAGCGACGCGCGATCTCACTCGGGTTGCCGAACCCGGCGAGCGGCGGCACCTTCAAGATTCCCGGCAGGACGAATTGTGCAGCGCCGTGGTCGGCATATTTCTCCAAGAGCGCCTCCAGGACGGTCCGCGCGTCCTCGCCATAGCGATCGAAGAAGTCGGTACGATCGCGCTTGAGACGCTCGGCGCGTTCACGCCGCGTGCGGAGCGGCGCGTTCCAGGCGAGATGGCAAAGCAGATCGAACGGATCATCCTCTAGCCGCCCGGCTTCCTCGGCCAGGCTATCAAGGTCGATCCCCCGCTCGGCGAGCGCCTCGACGATCGCATGCCGCTTGTCGGCGAGCGCCCAATCAGCGCGGAAGCTGGCGGCGGTAGGATAGAGCGTGCGGACTTTCTCTCCGGTCCAGTCCGTCAGCTTCTTGCAGGTCAGCCGCTTTCCGTCCGTATCGAGTTCGTAGATTAGATGTGCGACCACTTCGACCGTGCCGCCATCGGCGTAGAGCTTGCGCGGTTCTCCCGGCTCCTCGTCAGGTGGAAGGAGACTGCCGGAGTCCGTCTCGATCTCGTCCGGCGCCTCGGGCGCTGGATTTTCTTCTTCACGGGAGGTGACGATCTCGCCCTCGGCATCGATCTCCGTGATCGTCTCAACAGTCGGCTCACCGTCGAAGGCCGGATCAGCAAATTTCTCGGTCGCGGTGCCGGTATAGTCAAGGACGTTGAAGAACAGCTTTCCATAATCTTCGCGGAGCCGGGTGCCGCGGCCGACGATCTGCTTGAACTCCGTCATCGAGCCCACCACCCGCGCAAGCACGACGTTTTTGCACGTCGGCGCATCGACACCCGTGGTGAGAAGCTGCGAAGTCGTCAGGATCACCGGAACCTTGGTCTCGATGTCCTGAAACCGGCTGAGTTTGCCCTTGCCGAAATCGCCTTCGTCGGCCGTCACGCGGCAGGCATAGTCCGGGTCGACGGCGACGAGATCGGCGTTGAGGTTGGCCAACGCACGCCGCATCTCGCTGGCATGTTCCTGATCCACGCAGAATACGATCGTCTTGGCGAAGCGGTCGGTCTGCGCGAGGAAATGCGAGAGGTGGCGCGCAATCGCCTCGGTGCGCGCGCGTAGCGCGACGACGCGCTCGAAATCCTTGGTGTGATACTCATCGTCGGGAATCTCGCGTCCGAAGCGATCGAGCTCGCCCTTGGTCGGTCTCCAGCCCGCCGCATCATAGTCCGTGACGACGCGGTGGACGCGATACGGCGCCAGGAATCCGTCCGCGATGCCTTGCGCCAGTGAGTATGTGTAAAGCGGCGCGCCGAAATAGGCGTAGGTGTCCCGGTTATCGTCCCGCAGTGGCGTCGCCGTCATGCCGAGTTGATAGGCGGGCGCGAAATACTCGAGGATTTCGCGCCAGCTGCTGTCGTCGCGTGCGCTGCCGCGGTGGCACTCATCGATGATGATCAGGTCGAAGAAGTCCGGCGAATATTCCCGATACAGACCCGGTCGCCGTTCGTCGCTGGCGATCGCCTGGTAGATCGCGAAGTAAATGTCGCGGCCATGGCTGATTTCGCCATTCTCAATCTTGAACCGCGCATCGCCGAAAGGCGCAAAAGTCTTGGCCATCGGATCGTCGACCAGAATGTTGCGGTCGGCGAGGAACAGGATTTTCGGTTTGCGGAAATCGCCGCGCTTGTTCCATCCGGCCGTCCACAGCCGCCAGGCGATTTGAAATGCCACCGCCGTCTTGCCAGCGCCGGTGCACAGCGTGAGAAGCGCCCGCTTCTGCCCCGTCAGAACCCCCTGAAGCGCGCGATTGACGGCGATCTCCTGATAATAACGCAGTGGCCTTGCGGGATCGGGGAATCCCGGCGCGAGCAAGCGATCGGCGGCTGCGTCGTCGGTCAGACCGAGACCGGCCCGTTGCCGACCCCACAGCTCAGCGGGCGTCGGAAAATCGGTCCGCGCGGTCTCCAAGCCGGTGAGAAAGTCGAATTCGAGTATCTCCGCGCCATTGGTGGAGTAGGCGAACTTCAGCCCGAGAATTTCGGCATAGTCCTTCGCCTGCTGCATGCCGTCAGCGGCGGATTTGTACGCGGCCTTCGCCTCGACAATCGCGATCGGATAGTCGGCACGGTAGCGCAGAATGTAGTCGGCACGCTTTTGCCGGCCGCGCTTCGCCTTACCGCCGACGAAGATCACACGACCATCGGTGAACGTCCGCTGCTCATTGATCGCGTGAGGCGCGCCTTCCCAGCCTGCGGTTTGCAGGCGCGGAACGACGAATTTTCGACAGGTATCCGCTTCCGTGTTCACTTGGCCTCCCCGCGTGGCCGCCCTGCTCGTCGCGCCCTCGGCGCCAGCGATTTGTCGCCGGATTTCCAGGCTTTGACGTTCTGTGCTTTCCACCGCAGAGCCGGACTGGCTTCGACCGCAGCGCGCACGGCCTCCGGCGCATCGAGAGCGGACGCGTCGATCTCACCCCGATCAAGCACGCCGTCCAGAAACCCTCTTTCGCCAGCCGCGAACTGAAACAGCAGCGCGAGCTTATCCCGGCACTCGGCTGTGACGCTCTCGATCCAGGCTGCGGGGCCACCGAAGGCTTCGAAATAATGACTATGCAGGCACATGGTCAGCTTGCCGGTGATGTCGCCGACCTCGCATCCGATTCCGTCCGGCGAGGCCGTGCGCCAGTCGAAGCTCTTGGCGCTGGCGCCAATCATCAATGTCGCCACCTTGATCTTCGCCCAGTCGAGACCCGGCATGGCGATGATCCGATGCGCATCGAACAGATCTCGTGCGGTGCGCCGCGTGACCAGTGCGACCATCTTACCGGCGATGATTTCATGGATATCAAGAACCGGTACATTCGTGGCCTGGTAAGATCCGATTGCCACCGACGGCATGCGATCCACCCCGTAGAGGGGACCGCGGTAGAGATAGTTGATATCGATCTCGATGGTCCCTGCCCCACCCAGCGCTGAGGCATAGCGATAAATCCATTTGCCGCCGGCGTGCTCGGACGGCTCACGCCGCGCGGCATAGCCTTTCGATTCCATCAAGCGCTCGATCCGGTCTTCCAATCCCGGCCGGTCCGCGTCCATCTGCTCCCTGTCGATCGCGCCGACATAGTTGACGTCGATATCGACCGAGAGGCGATCCAGATCGGAATGAAAGACGTTGAGCGCCGTGCCGCCCTTCAAGGCGATCCTCGGCCCGATCAGCGTGTCGGCGCCGAAGGCATCGAGAATGTCGATCAGCCGGATCACCCGCTCCAGCGTCGCGGGCTGAAGCTGGCGCTCGGCCGCGATGTCCTGAAGCGTTTCTCGCGACGCGACCATCACACGCCCTCAAAAGCGGCGTCGACCGCCTGGGGCGGGAGAAGCACGCGCCACGGCTCGACGAGTACGGCGCGGCCAGGTTCGGCGCTTAGCGCATAGTGCTTCGATCGCGGAAGTCGCGCCCGCAGGCGTGCCAAAACATCGTCGGTGACGCCGAACGCGTCACGCCGCTTCTCGAGCCACCAGCCAGCAACGGAGGCGAGCGACCGGTTCTCTAGCAGCTCGACATAGTCGGCGAGCTTCGCCGGATCGAGATAGCGCACCAGGTCTAGCGACTTCAGGACCTCCTCGGCACCGCCGGCGATATCCGGCCGGTGCAGGACATCCACGACCGTGCGTTCGACGGCGGTCACACGGATCGCCACCCCCTGCCGATCCATGGTCATGGTCAGGCAGTCAGCCTTGCCGGCCACCACGAGCGCCTTCGGCGGAGCAACGAAGCGACACGCGCCAAACGGCAGGTCCACACGTTCTGTCCGCCCGGCGCTGATGAGCTGGACTTCGCTGAACTCGGAATAGGCTATGCCATGCAGCTCGAGCGCTGAGTGAAACCCCAGAGTGCCATCGGGCCGCAACTTGCTCGCGGCGGCAAAGCGATCGATCACCATCCGCCCCGCCGCCAGATGGGCAGGCACCGCGGCAAACACCTCGCGGCTGACCCGCTTGATGTTGCCGGCTCGCAGATGATGCCTGAGCAGGCTGGTGACATTGGCCGCGCTCGGCGGATGGCCGAGTGCCGCCGCAAACTCAGCCCGCGTGAAAACCGGATGAGCCGACAGGAAGCTGGCGGTCTTGTGCTGTCGAGGCTTCATCTGTCCGTGATTCTGCTAGATAAAGGGTAATAAATTGCCCTTATAGCGCATTTCTGTCAACGGACTCCTGCTAGGACGAAGTTCTGCGACTGCGCGCCATGTGTCCCTTGAATTGCGTCAGATGGGCTAATTTATAGCCATTCTATCGCATTTTTGGCAACCAACGCAGACGGAGTTGAGAGAGATCCACGGCCGCCCCGGCATGCGCAGACGACGCAGACCACTTAGGGTTTGCTGTCTCCCACCTCAAGCAAAGAGGCGCATCGGCTGGGATGTGACTTCGGGAGCGAAACGAAGCCTCGGACGTGAAGGCTATTATCCGAGGACCTGTATGACATCCGGGTTGCGGGTTTGCGCTACGCCGCACTGCGATGAGATTGGCGCGATGACATGGGGAGGGGAAAGCATTCCCCTGCGTCCGAGCCTTGTCTCGGCCGACCCCTTCTGCGGGGGAACCCCGCAACGCCCCTCTAGAGTGAGAGTGCGGATCGGCTTGCCGTGACGGGTTGAGGGTCGGGAGAGAGGCTTCCGGCGCCCGTCGCGGAGATCCGCGATGTCCACAAGAACCGCATCCGCTCGCGCCTGCCAGGACCGGACGAGCCTTTACGACGAAATCACCGGCAAGATCGTTGGCGAACTGGAGGCTGGCCGCGTGCCATGGGTTCAGCCCTGGGGGACGGCAGCGGCGAAGGCGCCGCTCGCAATGCCGAGGAACGCCGCCACCGGCCGGGACTATTCGGGGATCAATGTGCTGATCCTTTGGGGCGCCGTAATCGAGCACGGCTTTCCCGGCCAGAGCTGGCTCACCTTTCGCCAGGCTTTGGCGCTCGGCGGCAATGTCCGCAGAGGCGAGCGCGGCACGACCGTCGTCTACGCCGACCGCTTCGTGCCCGATGACGAGAAGCGACGTGCCCGCGAAACCGGCGACGAGGCGCAGGCGATCCCGTTCCTCAAGCGCTTCACGGTGTTCAACGCCGCGCAGTGCGAGGGCTTGCCGGAGGATGTTGCCATCGTGGCGCCGCCGCCGGCGCCGGACCTGATCGAGCCGCAGGTCGAGGCGCTGATCCGCGCCACGGGCATCGACTTCCGCATCGGCGGCAATCGCGCCTTCTACGTGCCGGCGCTCGACTATGTGCAGGTCCCGCCGCCCCAGGCCTATTTCGAGCCGATCAACTGGCACCGCACCGCGCTGCACGAGCTGGGCCATGCCACCGGCCATCCGTCCCGTCTCGGCCGCGACATGACCGGCGGATTCGGCACCAAGAAATACGCGTTCGAGGAGCTGGTCGCCGAACTAAACGCCGCCTTCTGCTGCGCCTCGCTCGGCATCGTGCCGACCGTGCGACATGCCGACTACATCGGTTCCTGGCTGAGGGTGCTGCGGGAGGACAACCGCGCCATCGTCCGCGCCGCCAGCCAGGCGAGCAAGGCGGCCGACTGGCTGTTCGGCTGCGTGCCCGCCGATGGGTCCGCGCTCCAGCCCCAGCCCGCGATTGACAGGAGGGCCGCATGATTCTTCTGACCGGCGAGTTGCGCGAGCAGCTCCTTACGAACGGCCGCGACCGCGACGTTGATCACATCCCCGTGGTCAAGCTCTTCAATCCGCTTGGCGAGGGCGTCTGGCTCGCGACCGAACTCAACGCGGACGGCGACACCCTGTTCGGCCTGGCCGATCTCGGCGATCCCGAGCTTGGCTCCTTCAGCCTTGCCGAGATCATCGCCGTGCGCCTGCCGCTTGGACTCGCTATCGAGCGCGACATTCTGTTCGAGGGCCTGTTTCCAATCTCAGTCTGGGCCGAGGCGGCCCATCGGACCGGCAGCATCCGTGAGGCCGAACGCGTGCTGCACGCCGTTCAGCGTGCTCGGCCGGACGCCTCGGCGAGTAGAGAGTGAGAGGGAGGACGGGATTTCCGTGACGGGTTGGAGGTCGAGAGATAGGCTTTCGGCCGCCCGTCGCGGAGTAATCCCCGATGGCTACTGCAGTTCAGAAGATCATCCTGTCGTCCTCGCGCGACATCCCCTTCAACAAGCTGGTCCTGAGCCAGTCCAACGTCCGCCGCGTGAAGGCTGGCGTCTCGATCGAGGACCTGGCGGCCTCGATCGCGCGTCGCGGTCTCATCCAGAGCCTGAGCGTCCTGCCCGTCGTCGATGCTGAGGGGCAGGAGACCGGAATGTTCGAAGTGCCTGCCGGCGGGCGCCGGTTCCGGGCCCTGCAGCTGCTCGTCAAGCAGAAGCGGCTCGCCAAGATCGCCCCCGTGCCGTGCGTCGTGCGCCAGCGCGATGACGAGGTTCTGGCCGAGGAAGTGTCGCTGGTCGAGAACATCGACCGCGCGCCGCTTCATCCTCTCGACCAGTTCCGCGCCTTCGAGGACATGCGGGCGAAGGGAAAGACCGAGGAGGAGATCGCCGCGGCGCTTTTTGTTCCCGTGCAGGTGGTCAAGCAGCGCCTGCGCCTTGCGGCCGTGTCGCCCGCCTTGCTCGACGTGTACGCCGATGATGGCATGACGCTCGACCAGCTCATGGCCTTCACCGTTACCAGCGACCACAGCCGTCAGCAGCAGGTCTGGGAGGCGATCAAGGACGCCTGGTCGAAGGAGCCTTATCAGATCCGACGCATGCTGACCGAGACGACGGTACGCGCCTCGGACAAGCGCGCCATCTTCGTCGGCGTTGAGGTCTATGAGGCTGCGGGCGGGGTCGTCATGCGCGACCTCTTCCAGTCCGATGACGGCGGCTGGCTTCAGGACGCGGCGCTGCTCGATCGCCTTGCGGCCGACAAGCTGAAGGAAACGGCCGAGGCCGTCGCCGCTGAAGGCTGGAAGTGGATCGAGGTCGCGGTCAGCTTCCCCTATGACGCGACGCGCGGCCTGCGTGACCTGCAGGGCGAACCGCTCGACCTGAGCGTCGAGGAACAGTCGACGATCGAGGCGCTCAACGCCGAGCAGCAGAACCTCGAGGCCGAGTATGAAGGGGCCGACGAGTTGCCCGACGATGTCGATCAGCGGCTCGGCGAAATCGAGGCGGCGCTGTCCGCCTTCGAGGCTCGCCCGGTTCGCTTCGAGGCAGCGGACATCACTCGCGCGGGCGTGTTCATCAGCATCGCCCACGATGGCAGCGTCGCCATCGATCGCGGCTACGTCCGAGCCGAGGACGAGGCTACCGAACCCGGCATCGAGATCGACGGGGACGAGACCGACGGTCAGTCGAGCGAGCCTGGTGCGGCAGCCGTGCAGCGGGCCGTTATTACGATCGGCGGCCAGTCCGTCGAGGCGGAGGACGACGAAGACGGCACGATCAAGCCGCTGCCCGAGCGGCTGGTCATCGAGCTGACGGCTTACCGCACCCTCGCACTCCGCAACGCAGTCGCGGAGAATCCGCACGTCGCCATGACCGCGCTCCTCCACAAGCTGGTTTCGGACACCTTCATGACCCGGATGTACACGGGAGCCATGGAAGCCGGGGTGAAGCACACCTTCTTCCCGGCGCAGGACGAGACGCTCAAGGATAGCGCGTCCGCCCGAGCGGTGCAGGATCGTCACGCCGCCTGGGCCGGCGACATCCCGAAGGACGACAACGCCCTCTGGGACTGGCTCGCGGGCCTCGACGATGCCAGCCGGATGGCGCTGCTGGCGCATTGCGTCAGCTACGGCGTCAACGCGCTCTACGAGCGGCCGAACCCACACAGCGCCGGCGGCGTGTCGCAGCACACGCTCGATATGCGGCTCGCCCAGGCCGACCGCCTCACGAAAGCGACTGGGCTCGACCTGGTGGAGGCCGGCTGGCGACCGACCTTCGGCAACTACCTCAACCGGGTCACCAAGCCCCGCATCCTTCAGGCGGTCCGTGAAGGCGCCGGCGAACAGGCGGCACAGCTCATCGACCATCTGAAGAAGGGCGACATGGCCAAGGAGGCCGAGCGGCTGCTCGCCGAGACCGGCTGGCTACCCGAGCCGCTGCGCCTCGTCGACGATGCTGATGCGGCCGGGCCCGAGATCGAGACGGCCGGCGGGGACGACGGTGCGGCGTTGCCCGCATTCCTCGCAGGTGACGATGAGGACGCAATGGAGCGTGAAGAAGACCGCTCCCTCATTGCGGCTGAGTGATTACAGGGCCGGAGCGGTCTGTCCGCTCCGGCCTTTTTTCATGCACGTCAGTAGAGATGGCGCCGCGCCCGCAATGCTTCGATCCAGAACGCGACGGTTTCGAGCGCCGACATACGAGAGGCAGAGGGTGGCCGGGACGGGTTTGAGCCCGTCCGGTCGAGAGAGAGCGCCGGGACGGCTCTCCCTTGTCCAGCTCTCCGAGGTCTCCCTTTATGCTTCATGCTCCGATCCCCGCCGCCGAGGCGGCTTCGCTTCCGCTCGCGCCGTTCGCCCCGTCGGCTATCGCGATCCTTGCCGCCGCCGAGCGCATCCTCTCCCACATCGAACAGGGCCGCACCGTCGATGCCACCATGCTGCGCAGCGCCATGGAGGACGCCTTCGGCGCGTCCGACACGTCCGGCGCCTGGGACTGGAAAGCGGCCTATGACGCCTGCGAAGCCGCGACTGTCCTGTTCCTGAGGAAATACGGAAAGCCGCTTTTCCGCAAAGCCGCGTCGCCGGCTTCACGGCTCTCCGCGCTTGCCAAGATCGTCGAACTGCTCCCGACACACACGCGCCGATCCGAGGAGGCTCAGACCTTCCAGCAGTTCTCGACGCCGATCCCACTGGGTCTTGCCGCCCTGACAGCGGCAACATTGACCCCGACCGATCGCGTGCTGGAGCCGTCCGCCGGCACCGGGCTGCTCGGCGTCCTCGCCGAGACCGCGGGCGCATCGCTCATCCTCAACGAGCTGGCCAGCACCCGCGCCGATCTTCTCAACTCTCTCTTTCCGGCCGTGCCCGTCACGCGCTTCGATGCCGCCCAGATCGACGACCATCTCGATCCGGCTGCCCTCCCCAGCGTCGTCATCATGAACCCGCCATTCTCGGTGATGGCGAATGTCACCGGGCGCGCCGCCGACGCCGCCTATCGGCATATCGCCTCGGCGCTCGCCCGTCTGGCCGATGGCGGGCGGATGGTCGCCATCACTGGCGCGAACTTCTCACCTGAATCTCCGGCCTGGCGGGACGCCTTCGTGCGCCTGCAGGGGCGCGGCCGCGTGGTGTTCACCGCCGCGATCGCCGGCTCGGTCTATGCCAAGCACGGCACGACCATCGAGACGCGCCTGACCGTCATCGACAAGGCCCCGGCCGAGAACCCCGAGCATTTTCCGGGTTCCGCCGGCATCGCACCCAACGTCGCGATGCTGCTCGGCTGGATCGACGCGCATCTTCCCGCGCGTCTGCCGGTCTCGATCGTGCGTCCGGCCGCCACGCCGCGCACGGTGCGAGGCTATCTCGCCCGCGCGGCGACGGCCCAGCCCGCCCGCCGGATCGCCCAGCTCGAAGGCATGCCGCTCGCCTATGAGACCATTGACTGGACGTCGCCGGAGAGCGGCCGCCTGTCGGACTCGATCTATGAGGCCTACGCCCTCCAGTCGATCCGCATCGACGGCGCGCAGCCGCACCCGACCAAGCTCGTGCAATCCGCCGCCATGGCCTCGGTCGCGCCGCCGAAGCCGAGCTACCGGCCGACGCTGCCGGCGCCGATCGTCGCCGACGGCATCCTCTCCGATGCCCAGCTCGAGACGGTGATCTATGCCGGCGAGGCCCATGGCGAGTATCTCGCCGGAGCCTGGACCGTGGACGAGACCGGCGATCTCGTTACCGCCGCGCCGGACGACGCCCCGAACGCGGTGCGATTCCGCCGTGGCTTCATGCTCGGCGACGGCACCGGCGCCGGCAAGGGTCGCCAGTCGGCCGGCATCATCCTCGACAACTGGCTCCAAGGACGCCGCAAGGCGGTGTGGATCTCCAAGTCCGACAAGCTGCTGGAAGACGCCCAGCGCGACTGGTCGGCCCTCGGCATGGAGCGGCTCCTGGTCACACCGCTCTCGCGCTACCCGCAGGGCTCGGCGATCCGACTGGCCGAAGGCGTCCTATTCACCACCTACGCCACGCTACGGTCCGACGACCGCGGCGAGAAGCTTTCGCGCGTCAAGCAGATCGTCGAATGGTTGGGCTCCGATTTCGACGGAGTGATCATTTTCGACGAAAGCCACGCGATGCAGAATGCCGGCGGCGGCAAGGGGGAACGGGGTGACGTGGCCCCGTCGCAGCAAGGCCGTGCGGGGCTGCGGCTCCAGCACGCGCTCCCGAACGCCCGCGTCGTCTACGTCTCGGCGACCGGCGCGACCACCGTTCACAATCTCGCTTATGCCCAGCGGCTCGGCCTGTGGGGCGGCGAGGACTTCCCCTTCGCCAACCGTGCCGAGTTCGTCGAGGCGGTCGACAATGGCGGCGTCGCGGCGATGGAGGTGCTCGCCCGCGACCTGCGGGCACTCGGCCTCTACACGGCCCGGTCGCTATCCTATGACGGCGTCGAATACGAGCTGGTCGAACACCAGCTCACGCCCGAGCAAACACGCATCTACGATGCCTATGCGGGCGCCTTCGCCATCATCCACAATCATCTCGATGCGGCGATGCAGGCCGCCAACATCACCGACGACACCGGCACGCTGAACCGGCAGGCTAAGTCGGCCGCGCGCTCGGCCTTCGAGAGCGCCAAGCAGCGCTTCTTCGGGCATCTGCTCACCAGCATGAAGACGCCGACGCTGGTTCACTCAATCGAGCAGGACCTAGCGAACGGCCATTCCGCCGTCATCCAGATCGTCTCGACCGGCGAAGCCCTGATGGAGCGCCGCCTGGCCGAAATCCCGACCGAGGAATGGAACGACGTGCGCGTCGATATCACCCCGCGCGAATACGTGCTCGACTATCTCGCCCACTCCTTCCCGGTGCAGCTCTACGAGCCGTTCGCCGACAGCGAGGGCAATCTGTCGTCGCGGCCAGTCTATCGCGACGGCCAGCCCGTCGAGAGCCGCGAGGCTGTCGCCCGCCGCGACGAGCTGATCGAACGCCTCGCCTCGCTACCACCGGTCCCGGGCGCGCTCGACCAGATCGTCCAGCGCTTCGGCACGGACGTCGTCGCCGAGGTGACGGGACGCTCGCGCCGCGTCGTGCGCAAGGGCGATCGGCTTGCTGTCGAGAACCGAGCGGGATCGGCCAATCTCGCTGAAGCGGCCTCGTTCATGGACGACGACAAGCGCGTCCTCGTCTTCTCCGACGCCGGCGGCACCGGCCGCAGCTATCACGCGGATCTCGCTGTCCGGAACCAGCGCCTGCGCATCCACTATCTGCTGGAGCCCGGCTGGAAAGCGGACGCCGCGATCCAGGGGCTTGGCCGCACCAACCGCACCAACCAGGCGCAGCCGCCGCTCTTCCGGCCGATCGCCACCAACGTGAAGGCCGAGAAGCGCTTCCTTTCGACCATCGCGCGCCGTCTCGACACGCTCGGCGCCATCACGCGCGGACAGCGCCAGACCGGCGGCCAAGGCCTGTTCCGGCCCGAGGACAATCTCGAATCCCACTATGCGCGCGACGCGCTGCGCCAGCTCTACCTATTGCTCGTGCGCGGCAAGGTCGAAGGCTGCTCGCTCGATCGCTTCGAGGCCGCAACCGGCCTTAAGCTGATGGACGACAACGGCATCAAGGACGAGCTGCCGCCGATCACCACTTTCCTCAACCGGCTGCTAGCGCTGACCATCGAACTGCAGGGCATCCTGTTCACCGCCTTCGAGCAGCTCCTGACGGCGAAGATCGATGGTGCGATCCGCAGCGGCCATTATGACGTAGGGCTGGAGACGCTGCAGGCCGAGAGCTTCGCGGTGACCGACAAACAGGTCATCCATGTCCATCCGGGCACCGGCGCGGAGACGCGCCTCCTGACCATCACCCGCCGGGAGCGCAATCGCCCCGTCACGCTGGGCAACGCGCTCGACCATATCGCCGATCCGCGCGCGCGGCTGCTGGTCAACGGCCGCTCGGGTCGCGCCGCGGTGCAGATGCCGGCCCCGTCGATGATGCTCGATGACGGCGAGATCGAACGCCGCGTCTGCCTGATCCGGCCGATGGAGCAGCATTATGCGCCGCTGCGCATGATGGACGAGAGCCATTGGGAGGAAGCCGACCGCGACCGCTTCGCCGCCGCATGGGAGGCGGAGCTTGCCGACATCCCGGACTTCACCGACAGCACAATTCACATCGTCGCCGGCCTGCTGCTGCCGATCTGGAAGCGCCTGCCGGACGAGTCGACCAGGGTCTATCGGCTCCAGACCGACGCGGGCGAGCGCATCATCGGTCGTCGCGTTTCGCCGGCCTGGGCCGCCAACGCCGCCTCCCAGGGGGCGAGCACGCTGACGCCGGAACATGCCTTCGCCGCGCTTATGGAGGGCAGCACGGTCCTAGACCTCATCGAGGGTCTCCAGCTTCGCCGCTCCCGCGTCATGAGCGCCTATCGCCTGGAGCTGACCGGCTTCACCGAGGCGACGCGCGATCGGCTGCGGGCCTATGGCCTCTTCAGCGAGATCATCTCGTGGAAGCTGCGCTTCTTCGTGCCGGCCGACGCCAGTGGGGCAGCAGTGCTCGCCAAGCTGCTCGACACCTATCCGGTGGCGCGCATTTCCGAACGGGAGGCCGCGTGATGTCGCGTCACGATGCTTCCGATCTCGCGCAGCGTCTCGGCCGGCAGGCCGAGGCGGTGTGCCGCCATTACCTCTCCAGTGGGCGGCGCGAGGGCCGCTACTGGCTGGTCGGCGACGTGCGCAACACGCCCGGCCGCTCGATGTATGTTCGGCTCAAGGACTCTCCGAAAGGTCCGGCCGGCAAATGGACCGATGGCGCGACCGGCGAGCATGGCGATCTTCTCGACGTGATCCGGGAGAGCTGCGGCCTCATCGACTTCAAGGACGTCGCCGACCAGGCGCGGACCTTCCTCAGCATGCCGCCCCAGGAGCCAATACCGGCAAATCCCCGTCACGCCTCAGCACCGCACGGATCGCCCGAGGCGACACGCCGCCTGTTCGGCATGTCGCAACCGATCACCGGCACGCTCGTACAGTCGTATCTGCGGGAACGCGGCATTACGGATTTACGCGGAACCGGAAGCCTGCGCTTCCACCCACGCTGCTATTATCGGCCCGATGAGCATTCTCCGACCGAGACCTGGCCGGCGATGATCGCTGCTGTCACCGACCTTGCCGGCAAAATCACCGGGGCGCATCGAACCTGGCTGGACCCACGACGTCGCGACAAGGCACCGCTCGACACACCGAGGCGGGCGATGGGCGATCTTCTCGGTAACGCGGTCCGCTTCGGCACGGGCGGCGAAGTCACGGCGGCCGGCGAAGGCATCGAGACCGTGCTGTCGGTCAAGCAGGTCTTGCCCGACATGCCGATGCTGGCAGCGCTCTCTGCAGCCCATCTCGCCGCCATTCTGTTCCCGGACACGCTGCGACGGCTCTACATCCTGTGTGACGACGATCCGGCCGGTGACGGCGCGCGGGACAGCCTGGTCGAACGGGCGAACGCGGCCGGGATCGAGGCGATCGTCATCTCGCCCCAGCTCGGCGACTTCAACGAGGATCTCCGCACCCTTGGCATCGATGCTCTCCGAAGCCAGACCCGTATGCAGATCGGGCCGCAGGACGTGGGCCGCTTTATGGCGCTGGCGGCCTAGCCGGCAAGAGGAAGGTAGCGGCGCGCCGTCATGCCCATGCGGATGCCTCATAGCGTCTGAGAGGACCGCGCCTCGGCCTTCGAGAGGGCGATCGGCCCACAGTCGGGCCGGCCCGGCAATGGCGGCGGCCGACTATTTTCCGGCGGCGCGTGCCGCGCCTTTCCATCGCGAGACAAAATAGCCGGCCTTAGCCATCAAGCCCTGCGCTGCGCTCCGGGTGCAGGACCGTCCCGCCGGTGGGCTTCGTCGCCATGAAGGCCGCGACAGTCGCGGTCCAACCGACGGAGCATCCCATGAACGACCATGACGACTTCGAACCGCACCACGAATCCTCACCCACCGACCACGTCCTCAACGAACTGCAGCTTCACGGCTACCGGCCCTTCGCCGACGAACCGGACCAGCGGCTTCTCCCGGATGGCACCGCCGTCGTGGGTGCCGTCGCCGACATCTTCGACGCCCTGATCGTCACGCTGGAGGACACACGCCTCGAACCCGACCTCGACGATCTCCTCTGGTCGACCGTCAACGTCTTCCATCGCGCCGCCGAACGGATCGCTCGCGAACTCGACGACAACGAGCAGGCCCAGAAGCGCTCGCAGCGAGAACAGGACGGCAGCGAGGTGAAGTCGGTCGAACTCGAGCGCCAGATCGCCGAGGGCATGACGCTCATCGAACGCCAGAACGCCTTCGAGCTGATGCGCGACCAGGCCGCCGAACATTACGAACGCCACGTCGGCAAGTCGTGGCTCCCGCGCAGCGGATCGAAGGTCAACCATCGCAACCTCACCTCGGCGATGATCGACAGCCGCGACTTCCTGATGGCGAAGAAGCGCGCCGATCAAGAGGTTCTCCTTCCTCCCGGCCCGAAGATCGTCGTCACCGGCGGGCTCGACTTCAACGATCACCCGCTTGTCTGGGCCAAGCTCGACCTGGTGCGTGAGAAGCACCCCGACATGGTCCTCGTTCACGGCAAATCGCCAAAGGGCGCCGAGAAGATCGCCTCGCTCTGGGCGAAAAACCGCAACGTGCCGCAGATCGGCTTCGCACCTGACTGGACGAAGCACGGTCGCGCGGCACCCTTTAAGCGCAATGATCAGATGCTGGAGATCGTGCCGAAGGGCGTGATGCACTTCCCCGGCACGGGCATCAACGACAACCTGGCCGACAAGGCCAAGAAGCTCGGCATCCCGGTCTGGAAGTTCGGCGGCGCGTGAGCGCCGCTTTCACGCTTCTCCGCATCGCCGTTCCGCCAATGCGTGTTGGCGCATTTCCACAAAGTCGTCTTTCAGTCCGGCTCGCCTGTCACCGCGATCCGTGCGGACCGAGCGTAGTGCGCAAGCTCAGTGTCGTTCTCGATCAACGCATCGAGCAGCGTCTTCATATCCGCCTGGTCGGAGGCTAACTGAAATGGACCCGGCTTACGTTCGATGGCCAGAACGGCGATCGCGAGGGCCTTCTTCACGAGATGCAAGTCTCTGCCTGTGAACTCCGCCATTGTCGGTCCTTCACGACTCCACGCCTGCCGCTGTCAATTCCAAGAGGCTTGCGAACACGTCTTGTGCGGCTCGAAGCGAATGCAGGAACTCGTCCCACCGATCAACGCCGAATGTCTCGATGAAGCGCTGCTGAATCTTCCGCCATTCGCGCCAAGCCTGATCCGTGGTCTTCCGTCCTTGAGGCGTTAGTTGGAGCAACAGCGTCTTGCCGTGTCCTGACGGCTCGCATGTAACCAAACCTTGGCGTTGCAGAACGGAAACGGCCCGATAGAGCGTGGTGCGATCCATGCTCAGCAATTCCACGAGGGTCATGGCCGTCACCGGCTGACGCCGAAGAATGTTGATCAGAATGGCGTATTGGGTGTGGTTGACGCCTGCGGGCGCGAGCGCATCGTCCCACGCCCGTCCTGCGGATCGCCCGGCAATCTTTAGGTTGGTGCATGCGCATACGATGGGGTCATGATGGAGCGCTAAGCTCATTCCGATCTCGCCTCGTCACGAAATAGATGCCGAAAAGGATCGCAAGCGTGCCCGCGATTTGGATGGGGTGAACGCGTTCGCCCAGCGCCAACGCCCCTACGACGAGCGCGACACCGGGCGGAATGTAATAGACCGACGCCGTTGCGAGCGCTCCGAGTCGGGCAATCAGGTAGTAGTAGATGACGAATGCAAGGCCGGTGCCCACCAGGCCGAGGCCGACGACGACGCCGACCGCCGCTGTCGGGTCCGACCACAGAGCCGCGGTTCCGGCTGTCGTGAAAGACGGGCTAAGCAGCGCGCTTGCGAGGATCATCTGGTAGGCGGCGAGCTTGAGTGGACTCATGCCAAGGTTGTTCATGAAGCGTCGGGCGTAGACGATCGCCAGCGCATAGCTGAGGGCGCCCGCGAGCACGGCCAGTGTGCCGAACAAGATTGAGGCTCCGCCGCTTGCGGACCCAGGCGATTGCGTCCCCAGAGCCGTCAACGCCACGCCGATCAATCCGATAAACAGTCCGAAGAGCTTGATCCGCGTGATCATCTCGCTGGGCAGCGCGAGCGCGACGACGAGTGCGGTGATGCAGGGGATCGCGCCGCTGATGGCGCCCGCGACGCCCGATGGCAAATACTGCGTCCCGACGGCAAAGCAAACATAAGGGCCGACATT